>ENA-OPVV01000015-OPVV01000015.1-human-gut-metagenome-genome-assembly--contig:-NODE-15-length-186146-cov-24.793144_pt1 | contig 186146 bp, 172 predicted proteins | sample MGYA00241500_ERZ501992 | MGnify/ENA primary metagenome ERZ501992 (study PRJEB25962, sample SAMEA2043052) | human gut metagenome | biome: human gut; feature: human-associated habitat; material...
TCCTACCCTTTTAAGGGTGGTTGCAGTCTTTTTTTATTGCGCGTTTTTTTACAGCCCTTTTTTGTTATTATTACATTTTAGCTCTTTCCTTAGCTCTCTGTGAGTTGCTCAGAATACGCTTTCTTATTCTTATGCTCTTTGGTGTTACTTCAAGAAGCTCATCATCAGCGAGAAACTCAAGTGAATCCTCAAGGCTGAGATTTCTTGGCGGAACAAGTCTGAGCGCGTCATCAGAACCGCTTGCACGAGTATTTGTAAGGTGCTTCTTCTTGCAGACATTTACAACAAGGTCTTCCTGCTTTGGTGAAGCGCCAACTATCATTCCCTCATATACAGGTGTGCCTGCTGTGATGAACAACTCGCCTCTCTCCTGTGCGTTGTAAAGACCGTATGTTACAGCCTCGCCTGTTTCAAACGCAACAAGTGAGCCTGTTGCTCTCTTTGGTATCTCGCCCTTATATGGCTCGTAGTCATGGAATACAGAGCTCATGATACCCTCACCCTTTGTGTCTGTAAGGAATTCGCTCTTGTATCCGAAAAGTCCTCTTGCAGGGATAAGAAATTCAAGTCTCATTCTGCTTCCAACAGGTGCCATTTCCTGAAGCTCGCCCTTTCTTGCACCTATCTTCTCCATAACAGAACCTACGCAGTTCTCAGGAACGTCAATAACAAGTCTTTCGATAGGTTCGCAAAGCTTGCCCTCTATCTCCTTGAACAGAACGTGCGGTGTTGAAACGCCAAGCTCATAGCCCTCACGACGCATATTCTCGATAAGGATAGAAAGGTGCATTTCGCCACGTCCTGCAACCTTGAAAGCGTCTGTGCTGTCTGTTTCAGAAACTCTCAGTGAAACGTCCTTAAGAAGCTCCTTGAAAAGTCTGTCTCTCAGGTGACGGCTCGTTACGAACTTGCCCTCTCTGCCTGCGAATGGCGAATTATTTACAGAGAATGTCATTTCAACTGTAGGCTCGGATATCTTTACAAAAGGTACAGCCTCAAAGTTGCCGAAGTCACAGATAGTGTCACCGATAGTGATGTTCTCGATACCGCTTATACAAACGATATCGCCAGCCTTTGCACTCTGGCATGGAACTCTGTTAAGTCCCTCTATCTGATACATTGTAACTATCTTACCACGATATTCCTTCTTAGTCTGATGATAGTCGCCGATCGTAACGTCCTGATTAACTTTCATTTCGCCACGCTCGATACGGCCGATAGCTATTCTTCCTACATACTCGTTGTAGTCGATAGCGGAAACAAGATACTGCATTGGACCCTCAGTATCTACCTCAGGTGCAGGGATATAGCTGAGTATCTCATCAAAGAGAGGTATCATATCCTTGCCCTCTTCGTCTGGCGAATGAGTAGCTGTACCTGCTCTGCCTGAGCAATAAAGGATAGGGCTGTCAAGCTGCTCGTCAGTAGCGTCAAGATCCATGAGAAGCTCGAGAACTTCGTCGCCTACCTCGTTAAGACGAGCGTCAGGTCTGTCTATCTTATTGATAACGATGATTATTTTATGACCAAGCTCAAGTGCTTTCTGAAGCACAAATCTTGTCTGTGGCATTGGACCCTCGGCTGCGTCCACAAGCAGTATAACACCGTTTACCATTTTAAGAACACGCTCTACCTCACCACCGAAATCAGCATGGCCTGGGGTGTCGATAACGTTTATCTTAACGTCCTTATACTTGATAGAAGTATTCTTTGCAAGGATAGTGATTCCTCTCTCACGCTCGATATCGTTTGAATCCATGACTCTTTCTTCTACAGCCTGATTTTCTCTGAAAGTACCGCTCTGCTTGAGCATCTGGTCTACAAGGGTAGTCTTACCGTGGTCAACGTGGGCAATAATAGCAACATTTCTTAAATCTTCTCTAATCATACATACTCCTCCGATTTATCAAGACACAGCAAAGCGAATGCTTTCTGTAACGATTTGCTTAATATATTTCGCAAAAATTATAAACAATAAAAATTATAAATATATTTTCTCCCATCAAAGGAAAGAAAATCGTAATTTTTCACAAAAAGCCTATAAAACACAAAAGCACCTTGCGAAATTTTCCGCAAGGTAACTTTCCTAATTGAGAATTATAGCACATTTTTGCCGATTTGTCAAGAAAAAAGTATCATTCACAGGTTACGCCTTGTATGGTGTGCCTTAGATTAAATGATTTATGTTTTTGGCTGTTTTACACAATATTGCGCCGCTAATATTTTACACAAAAATAATTGAAATCATGGTATAAAAGTTGTATAATATCAATAATCAAAGATATAACTTTGATAACAGAGATCATATATTTGAAAGGCGGAATAATCAAATGGCTAACAGAATGATACTTAATGAAACTTCATATTTCGGTGCAGGCTCGATCAGCGAGATAGTTACAGAGGCAAAGAAGAGAGCTTTTAAAAAGGCTCTTGTTGTAACAGACCCTGACCTTATCAAATTTAACGTTGCAAAGAACGTTACAGATCTTTTGGAGGAAGCAGGACTTGCTTATGATATATTCTCTCAGGTAAAGGCTAACCCTACTGTAAAGGTAGTAAAGGCTGGTATCGAAGCTTTCAAGGCAGCAGATGCTGACTATCTTATCGCTATCGGCGGCGGCTCATCAATGGACACTGCAAAGGCTATCGGTATCATCATAAACAACCCTGAGTATGCTGACGTTACTTCTCTTGAGGGCGCTATTGACACAAAGAATCCTAGTGTTCCTATAATCGCAGTTCCTACAACAGCAGGCACAGCCGCAGAGGTAACTATCAACTATGTTATCACAGACGAGGAGAAAAAGAGAAAGTTCGTTTGCGTTGATCCACACGATATCCCAGTTGTTGCAGTTATCGACGCAAAGATGATGTCATCAATGCCAAAGGGACTTACAGCTTCAACAGGTATGGACGCTCTTACACACGCTATCGAGGGCTACACAACACTTGGCGCTTGGGAGCTTACAGACATGATGCACCTCAAAGCAATAGAGATAATCTCACGTTCACTGAGAAAGGCTGTTGAGAACGATCCTCAGGGACGTGAGGACATGGCTCTCGGTCAGTATATCGCAGGCATGGGATTCTCAAACGTCGGTCTTGGCGTTGTTCACGGCATGGCTCACCCACTTGGCGCATTCTATGATACACCTCATGGTATCGCAAATGCAGTTCTTCTTCCGTATGTAATGGAGTACAACGCTGAATACACAGGCGAAAAGTTCAAATACATTGCAGAGGCAATGGGCGTTGACACAACAGGCATGAGCCAGGCTGAATACAGAGCAGCCGCAGTAAACGCAGTTAAGCAGCTTTCAAAGGATGTTGGAATCCCTGAGAAGCTCCACGAGATAGGCGTTAAGGAAGAGGATCTTCAGGCACTTTCAGAGTCTGCATTCGCAGATGTATGCACAGGAGGAAATCCAAGACCTTGCACAGTTGAATCTATCCTCGGCATCTACAAGACAGCATTCTAATTCAAAAATCTTTTATCTGCCCTCGGTTTTCGGGGGCAGATTTTTATTGCCCGAAAAAAATATTTATGGTATAATACATTTAAAGTGAGTTTAAAGTTCATAGGTTATCATATATCGTAAGATATTATAATGACTTATAGGGAGGAATTTTAATGAGATTACTTCTTGCCGAGGACGAAGTGGAGCTTGCAAATGCGCTTTCGGCAGTGCTTAAACACAAAAACTATTCTGTTGACGCTGTTTACAACGGCATCGACGCATACAACTATGCAATTGCACAGGATTATGACGGCATAATACTTGACATTATGATGCCTGGTATGGACGGCATACAGGTGCTTACAAAACTCCGTGAAAAGGGTATCGGCTCCCCTGTTCTTCTGCTTACTGCAAAGTCTGATATTGACGATAGGATAACCGGACTTGATTCGGGTGCTGACGATTATCTTACAAAGCCATTTGCAATGGGCGAGCTTCTTGCGAGAATAAGGGCAATGACACGCCGCCGCACTGAGTTTGCACCCTCTACCCTTACTTTCGGAAACGTTTCTCTCAACAGACAGAGTTTTGAGCTTTCAGGTCCTAACGGCTCTCAGAAGCTTGGCAACAAAGAGTTTCAAATGATAGAAGCCCTTATGCTAAATCACGGCACGCTTATTTCCACAGAGCGTTTCATGGAAAAGATATGGGGCTATGACTCTGACGCTGAGATAAACGTGGTGTGGGTATATATTTCATATCTGCGTAAAAAGCTTGGTCTTATCGGTGCAGATATCGAGATAAAAGCCACAAGGGGCGTGGGCTACACACTAGAGGAAAAGCATAATGATTAAGCGTTTACAGCGGAAATTCGTTGTTATCGCCGCTGTGTGCCTTCTTATCGTAGAGTTTGCCATAATAAGCGGCATAAATGGAGTGAATATCTATCAGACCAACAAGAATGCAGACGATCTGCTGAACATAATAATCGAAAATGACGGCAGATTTCCTGAGTTCGACCCCAAGGGCATGAAGCATGACAAGCCGCAGGATAATTCAGACAGCGCCTCTCCCCCTGAGAGCAAAAAGCCTGATAAGCACAGAGGCTTTAACGAGGAAACTAAGTATCAGACAAGGTATTTTGTTGTATACGCCGACAGCAATGGCGAAATAACCAAGGTAGATACAGGACACGTTGCGGCGGTGTCAAGTTCGCAGGCTATAGAATACGGCAAAAGCATTCTTGACAGCGGCAAGACTTCAGGCACGTCAGGAAACTACCGCTACAAAACAGGCGACACTGACAAAGGCAAGATAATAGTTTTCATGGACTGCCGCAGTGACGCCGCAACTAAAAACCGTTTCCTTCTTGTGTCATGTGCCATAGGGGCGGCAGGATATATACTTGTATGTCTGCTTATCATAATCTTCTCAAAGCGTGCAATAAGACCTGTTGTGGAAAGCTTTGAAAAGCAAAAGCAGTTCATCACCGACGCAGGGCACGAGATAAAAACGCCGCTGGCCATAATCTCCGCAAACACGGAAGTTCTTGAAATGGTGTCAGAGCCAAACCAGTGGACGGTGAGCATAAAAAATCAGATAACAAGGCTCAACGGTCTGCTGAAAGAGCTTTTAAGCCTTGCAAAAATGGAGGAGGAAAAGCCTGCTCTTACCATGGCTGATTTCAATATTTCTGACGCTGTTTATGACGCCGCTTCGCCTTTTACTACCCTTGCGGAAACAAAGGGCAAAAAGCTCACCATTGATGTTGCCAACGGACTTTCCTATCACGGTGACGAGGGTGCGATAAGACAGCTTGTTTCTATCCTCACGGAAAATGCAGTAAAATATGCTGACGAGGATGGCGAGATAATAGTAAAGCTTTTCACTTCTCATAATGGCAAGGAAACTGACCTAGAAGTTTCAAATACCTGCAAAGAACCACCGCAAGGCGACCTAACAAAACTTTTTGACAGATTTTATCGTGACGACAGCTCACGTTCTCGGTCAAAAGGTGAGAAAAAAGGCGGCTACGGCATTGGGCTTTCTATTGCACAGGCAATAGTCAGGTCGCACAAAAGCAAGATATCATGCAAAGCCGAAAACGGCATGATGATATTTACAGCACAGCTTAAATAACTGCAAAGCAGAGTTGGTCACCAGCCGCTCTGCTTTTTTATAATATGACATTTGTCACATGAAGATATGACTTTGCTCACTAGCTTTTTGGCGGATAGTATTGTATAATGATAATACAAACTAAGGGAGGTTTTTCTTATGGCTGAAACTGTAGTAAAAATAGACAATCTGGTAAAAAGATACAAGGAGCTTATTGCTCTTGACCACTTTGATCTTGAAATAAAAAAAGGCGAGGTCTTCGGACTTCTCGGTCCTAACGGTTCGGGTAAGACCACCACGATAAACTGCCTGCTCTCACTGTTGGCATACGATAAGGGCGACATCGAGATATTCGGTGAAAAAATGTCCCCTGTGAACTATGGGGTAAAAAAGCGTATTGGCGTTATAATGCAGAATGTTGCGGTGTTTGACGAGCTGACTGTGTATGAGAACATTGACTATTTTTGCGGGCTTTACATCACCGACAAAGCCACACGAAAGAAATATGTTGACGATGCCATAGCTTTTGTGGGACTTGAGGACTTTGTGAAGTTCCACCCTAAAAAGCTTTCAGGCGGTCTGCTCAGACGACTTAACATTGCCTGTGGTATTGCACACAAGCCTGAGCTTATCATACTTGACGAGCCGACAGTTGCCGTTGACCCACAATCAAGAAACAAGATACCGGAGGGCATTTTACAGCTCAACCGTGAAGGTGCGACTATAATTTACACCTCCCACTACATGGAAGAAGTCGAGCAGATATGCACCCGTATCGCCATAATGGATAAGGGCAGTAAGATAGCCGAGGGTACTACAGAGGAACTCAAACGCATGATAAAGAACACCGAAACTATCACCGCCGAGATACTCCAGCTTCCTGAAAACGTCCGTGAACAAATAGAAGCTTTGGAACACGTTTATAATGTTTCCTATGCCGACAACAAGCTCGTTGCACGCTGTACAGGGGGACGGCACAATCTTATTGAGATACTGAAAATATTGCAGGAAAATCAGGTGGGCTTCGGCAGCGTTTATTCTGAGCAGCCTACCCTCAATGACGTTTTCCTTGAAATAACCGGCAAAGCTCTCAGGGATAAGGAGTGATAGAATGTTCTCAAACATATTCAAATACGAATTTAAAAGCTGTCTGCGTCAAAAAGCCATACTCTTCTGGCTCATAGCCTTTCCCATAATACTGGGTTGCTTTTTTAAGATGGCGTTTTCAGGAATATACGAAAAAGATGTTGTATTCAATGCGATACCTGTTGCGGTGACAAATATAGAAGAAAACGATATCCTTAAACAGGTGCTTGAACAGATAACAGATAGTGATGAGGCTCTTTTCAAGGTGACGTATACAGACATTGACAAGGCAGAAGAAATGCTTAAAAGCGAGGATATAAAAGGCATTATAAAAGCTTCCGACCTCTCCCTTGAGTTTGGCTCAACAGGTATCCAGCAGACTATTGTAAAGACTTTCATACAGCAATACAAAACTCAGGAAAAGATAATAACCGACACTGCAAAGAACGCTCCGCAAAAGCTTGATAAGGTCATAGCTTCCCTTTCTGAGAAGATAAGCCCAAATGAGGATATACCTCTCCACGGCAATCCTGATATAACGATACAGTTTTTCTATAATCTTCTTGCCATGACGGCACTTTTCGGCTCGATGTCAGGTCTGTTCGTGGCACAGGAAAATCAGGGTGACCTGTCTGCACTTGGCGCAAGACGTTGCTGTTCTCCAGTGAACAAGCTTACAAGCATAACGGCAACGCTCCTTGCTTTTCATGCGGTGGAAATGATATGCATGGTGATATCGGTGACGTTCCTAAGATTTGTGCTTAAAGTGGATTTCGGCAGTAAGCTCCCCCTTGTTTACCTTGCCGCAGTGCTAGGCGGAATAATGGGAATATCCATGGGATTTTTCGTTGGCTCTTTCCGCATAAAAGAGGGTTTAAAAATGTCTGTAGTCATGGCGGTATCAATGACCTGCTGTTTCTTCAGCGGTCTTATGTCAAACACCATGAAAGGCACTGTTGCAGAGCATTGCCCGATATTCAATGAAATAAACCCTGCCGCAGTTATCTCAGACAGCTTCTATTGTCTTAATCTCTACGATGACTACAGGCGGTTCACAGTGAAGATAATTTCAATGGCGATATACACAGTGCTGTTCACCCTTGGTGGATATGTTCTTACAAGGAGGCGTAAATATGCAAGTCTTTAAGACCTTTATGAAAATACTCAAAACAAGACTTACGTCTGCTTTATTATATCTCGTCATATTTATGGTCATAGCAGTAATAATGGCGGATACTGCAAAAGATAACAATGACTATGAGGACTATAAAATGTCCGTATCCGTCATTGACCGTGACAACAGTGCCGAAAGCAAGCGTTTGCAGGACTTTATATTCAGCGACAACAAAAAGGTGGAGCTTGCAGATGATGAAGACGAGGTCATCGACGCCGTTTATTATCAACGTGCCAACTATGTTCTCTATATAAACAAGGGCTTTGGCAACAAGATAAACGCAGGGGATTTTGACGGACTTTTTGAGAATTTCAAAATGCCCTCCAGCTACGGCGGACAGCTTTTTGAAAGCAGGCTTGACGGCTATCTTTCAAGCGTAAAGGCGTACATGACGGCAGGTGAAAGCACAGAAAACGCCATGGAGCTTGCCCAAACGGCAGTTTCTCAGCAAGTAAAGGCGGAGCTTAAAAACTTTAACAACAAGGGCGGAACAGGTATGCCGGCAATATTCGGCTACTATTTTCAGTATCTTGCATACGTTATGCTGTCCATGCTCATTGTTACCCTTTGCCCTGTAATACTTACGCTAAACAGAAAAGGCGTTCGAGAACGCACAATGTGTTCAAGCCTGACATCAGCAAACTACAGCAGACAGACGGCTCTTGGGGCAAGTATCTTGGTGTTTAGCATATGGCTTTTGTTTATGATAGTCGCAATAATTTGGGGCAAAACGCTCAGCGTGAAATTCTGGCTCGCCTGCCTTAACAGCTTTGTATATATCATTGCCGCCGCAGGCATAGCAATGATAATAGCGCAGTTTGACCTTAGCGACAACGGCATAACTGCTATATCGAACATAATCGGTCTTGGCATGAGCTTTCTTTGCGGAGTTTTCGTGCCGCAGGAATTGCTCACAGGAGGCGTTCTTGCAGTGGGAAGATTGTTCCCTGCATACTGGTACACCAAAGCCAACAATATGCTTTTCGGCATGAGCGGTGGAGTATTCAGCACAAAGGAATATCTCATCTGCATTGGTATCGAGGTACTGTTTGCGATAGCGTTTTTCGCTGTGGCTGCTCTGCTTGTTAAGCAAAAGCGTGAGGGTGACGTAAATTCCCTTGCATAAGTTGACAATAATATGGCTGTGTGTTATACTCTTATTGTTACGGAGCTGACACGCAGCCTTTTTGCGTCAGCTAAAGAAGATCATAGATGAAAAAGAGGAAAAAGTATGGATAGATTACAGCTTGACAAAAATGCAAAGCTCACAGGCAGAGTATATTTCAAAGACGAGGTAATGTGGCTCGGTCTTTCAGGAAGCGGTGCGTCATTCACATTTGACGGCACAAAGCTTGTTTTGAAGCTCAAAGGCGACAATATCGCAGTGGGCGAAAACCCTATCGACTATGCAAGGATAGCCGTTTATGTTGACGGCAAGAGAGTAGTTGACGAGATGATCGACTGTGCAGAAAAAGAAGTCACGGTAATAGACCGCACGGAAAACGCTCAGTCAGTTGTGGAGATAATAAAACTTTCGGAATCTCCAATGTCAGCAGTTGGCGTTGAGGCTTTCGCCGAGGGCAGTGCTGAGGCTTTGCCTGAAAAACCGCTTAAAATAGAATTTATCGGCGACTCTATAACCTGCGGCTATGGTGTTGATGATGAGGACGAAAACCACCAGTTCACCACCGCCACAGAGGACGTTACAAAAGCCTACGCCTACAAGACCGCCAAGGCACTTGATGCTGAATACAGTATGTTTTCAGCCAGCGGCTATGGCATAGTATCAGGCTACACAGAAGGTGACGAGCCTATCAGTGAACAGACAATTCCACAGTTCTATTGCAGCTACGGCTTTTCAAGGGGCAATTTTGCAGGCACTGCTCCGCAGGATATCCCTTGGGATTTCAGCAAATATATTCCGCAGATAATCGTTATAAACCTTGGCACAAACGACGACAGCTACTGCCGTGACTACAAGGACAGGCAGGCTGTTTTCTCAAAGCTTTATGCTGATTTTCTTGCGGTCGTTCGTGAGAAAAATCCGCAGGCTTACATTCTCTGCACTGTTGGAATAATGGGCGAGAGGATATTCCCTGCTGTTGAGGAGGGAATAAAGATATATCTTGAAAGCCACGCTGACAGCAAGATAAGCTCAATGATGTTCCATGAGCAGGACGGTGCAAATGACGGCTTTGCGGCAAACTGGCACCCTACTGAAAAGACCCACAAAAAGGCAGCGGCAGTGCTTACGGAAAAACTCAGAGAGATAATAAAAAGCATATAACAAAAGCGGCAGTCGGTAACGGCTGCCGCTTTTTTTGTCATTTTACGCCAATTCTCATTCTGTAGCAGAATGAACAGGAAAGCATGGCAAGTTTCAGAACTGTTCTTTGAAAGCTTTCCTTATAAGAACACATATTTCAGCACGAAAAGCACTGCAAGCACATACATAAGCGGTGTGATATCCTTGCGCTTTCCGCAAAGAAGATTTATAACAACATATGAGATTATTCCAAGAGAGATGCCCTCTGAAATGCTGTAGAAAAGAGGCATTGAAAGAATGCAAAGATACGCAGGGATAGCCTTTGTATAATTGCCGTCATCAAACTTGATGTCAGTGATAGAGCTGAACATCAAAAAGCCTACTACTATAAGTGCCGGAGCTGTTGCAAAGGATGGTATAGCCGTGAAGATAGGTGCAAAGAACATTGACAGTGCAAACAGCACTGCGGCTGTGACAGAGGTAAGACCTGTTCTGCCTCCTGCGGCAACGCCTGCTGAGGACTCAACGAATGTTGTGGTGGTGGAAGTACCAAGAACTGCGCCTGCTGTTGTGGCAACGGCGTCAGCAAGAAGCGCAGGCTTTATCTGCGGAAGTCTGCCCTTTTCATCAAGCATATCTGCCTTTGAACATACGCCGATAAGAGTGCCTAAAGTGTCGAAAAGGTCAACGAACAGGAAGGAGAATACCACGACTATAAAATTGAAGATACCAATGCTGTGCATATCCACCTTAAAGCACTGACCAAATGTTTCGCCAAGCTTTGAAAAATCCGTAAGCGACATTGTAGGAAAAAGCGAATTATAGCCGCTTTCAGCGTCAGGAACATACAGCCCTACAAGTTGACATATCATGCCTATTACCCATGTTGCCACTATACCCATAAGAATAGAGCCACGGACTTTTTTGATATATAGGATAATAGTGATGAAAAGTCCCACGATAGTGAGAAGCGCACATATGCCCGAAGTTGTGAAATTCTTGCGGAAGCCTGTTATGGTAACAAGAGTGGCTGAACTGTCAACGCAAAGTCCAGCATTCTGAAGTCCGATAAAGGCAATGTAAAGACCGATGCCAACGGACACCGCTTTTTTCAGCACCACAGGTATTGCATTGAAAATGGCTTCTCTGACGTTTGTGAGGGAAAGCACGATAAAGACGATACCCTCGACGAAAACTGCCAGCAGTGCAACCTGCCATGGATAGCCGTAGCCTGCCACAACAGTGTAAGCCATGTAAGCGTTAAGTCCCATGCCTGCGGAAAGCACAAAAGGCAGATTTGCCATAAGTCCCATGCACACTGTTCCAATAACAGAGGCGATACAGGTGGCAAGAAGTACGGCTGTAGGATCCATGCCCGTTCTGCCGAGAATGCTCGGGTTTATGGCAAGGATATATGCCATGGTCATGAAAGTCGTCACGCCCGCCATTATCTCAGTTTTAACATCGGTGTGATTTTCTTTCAGCTTGAATAATTTTTCCGTCATATTTTATTATGCCTGCGTTGCAGACATTTCCTCCTTTCAATATGGGGATACTATCTTATTATACCGATTTTACAGCATTTTTCAAGCCTGATTTATTAAGGCAACACCGCACAAAGCCCGCCTGACGGCTTTGCACGCCATCTGCTTGCAGATTTTCCGTCATATCACACAAAAATCCCTTGACATACGGCAGTATGCCTGCGGAATTTTTGTGCAATCTGACAAAAAATCTGACTACGCATCTGACGCACAATCTTTGCGCGGTATTGCCTTAATTGAATAAAATTTATCATTTAAGAAGCACTGTTACTAACGTCAGACTTTATTTTCCACTGACTGTTGAGCCAATAAATGCGGTTTTCGATCCAATTGAAAAGATCCTCCGCAGAGTCAGGACCCCACTCTTCGCCTTTTCTAAGGTCGGCGTCATACTCTTTGAGATATTCACGCTCTGTTTTTATACAGCCCTGTAAAAGCTTCTCCCGGCTCATCTCCGTCCACTTTTCCTTGACAGCGTCCATAAACCAATCCTGCTTACAAAGAATGATAAACCATGGGTTTGAACGATCGCCGTTTTTAGCCACAAAATTCTTGTCTGTGAAAGCACCAGCATAATATTTCTCAGTGCTGTCATTATATGCCCAGTTAAAATCCCAAGGTGAGGTGAATTTCAGCTTAGGACATTTACTGTCTTTTGAAAAATCGACGCACATATAGAAGCTTCCCTCACCACAGTCATAGTCATGTACGATCTCATAAAGAATATACATATCTCTCACTGAGTCTATATCCATAACATTAGAAACGGCTTCCTCAGCGGTGGTAACATCAGAGTCAACAAGGTCATAATTTTCATCAAATTTGTAATATTTGCCGTTCTCGCAGGCTTCATAAACTATCTTGAACAGATTGTTGAGATACTTGTCAATAAAGTCTATCTGATTTTGCGAATAGAGGTCATTCTTGATAGAATATTCCGCAGGAACGAACTGCCTTGTTTCGCCGTTTATATCGGTGACAGTGGCATTTCCATAGTCCATGCTTATATAATGGTTATCCTCATCGCTTGTTGCATAGTTGTCAAGCTCAAGATAATAGCCTATATCAGAGTCGGTGCAGCCCTCCTCAGGCTCGGAGATATCCACTCTGTTTGGATTTATCTGACACTGTTCGCAAAGCTCATAAACGCCTTGAAACTCCTCGTTCACATAGAGGTGAACAAGCTGACCGTCTGAGCAGAAATTGCTGTCACCCATGATAGTTCTGCCAAAACGGAATGCGATATCGTTTCTTATTAGATCCCAGTCTGATTTCAACAGCACCCAGCTTTTGCACTCTGCGCCGTTATTAAGCCCAAGCATATTTGTCTTTTTATCAAATTTTATCCTATAAGGCACTTTGTTTGCAAGGATCTGACTAACATCGCCGTAATATGCGCTTGAATTTCCTCTTACCTTTATGCCTGCTGAGGCTTCGTTTATCTCCAATTTTTCATCACAATTGAAAACGTCCACCACGCAGGAAGTATACTTCTCCCTTGAAGCTATCATATCGTCAGGGGCAGTCGTGACGCTTATAACAGGTATCTTACTTTCTGATCGTATCTTTTTCTTAAAACTTTCTTTTTCAGCCTTGTCAGCACTCAGGCTTTCATAAGTAGCAGGCTCAGGATTTATGACCTGCTTTGTGGTGGCAGGAAGAGTTACAACAGGCTCAGCCGTTGTTGTCACAGCCTGAGATTCGGCAGAACTACTCTCCCCTTTTGAGCTTTCACCTGTTTCTTTAGCACAGCTTGTGAGCATTGCTCCCATCATGACCACAGCACATACAGCAGCGATAATTCTTCTGTTCATATCATTTCTCATATTATTATCTTTCCATTTATTGTGCATTACACACATATTTTTTATCATATAACTTATTCAATTATAGCACATTGACATAGATAATACAATATGCTATAATCATAAAAGTAAGTGGGATAATTTATGCACTAATACGATTATATAGGAGGTTTTTTGAAATGTTTATACCTGACGATAAAAGATATGACAAAATGATATACAACCGCTGTGGAAAAAGCGGGCTCAAACTATCGGCTGTATCGCTGGGATTCTGGCAGAATTTCAGCCTGAAAAACAATTTTGAGAACATGGAAAGAATGGTACACACTGCGTTCAACAGCGGTATCACACATTTTGACCTTGCAAACAACTATGGCAATCCCTACAACGGCTCGGCAGAGGAAAACTTCGGCAGGATACTCGACCGTGGCATGAGAGAGTTCCGTGACGAGATGTGCATTTCCACCAAGGCAGGCTATGAAATGTGGGCAGGTCCATACGGTGACAAAAACGGCTCGAGAAAATATCTCACGGCAAGCCTTGACCAATCTCTAAAAAGAATGGGACTTGAATATGTTGACATTTTCTATCACCATGTAAGAGATCCCGAAACGCCTCTTGAAGAGACTGCCCTTGCACTTGACAATGCAGTAAGACAGGGCAAGGCGCTTTATGTTGGCATATCAAATTACAACAGAGCCGACACAGCCGAAATGCTGAAAATTTTCCGTGAACTCAGAACTCCTTTTATTATCAATCAGCCCTCATATTCCATACTCAACCGCTGGATAGAGGACGATAAGCTTGACAGCCTTGCACTTTCTGAAGGCTTTGGCATTGCAGTGTTCTCGCCACTGTATCAGGGATTTCTCACAAGCAAATATCTAAAAGGCATACCGTCAGATTCAAGGGTAGGCAGAGGCGAAACATGGATAGGCAATGAGCTTAACGACAAAATGATAGAAAAGCTCAACAAGCTTAATGATATCGCCGCTTCGAGGGGACAGACCCTTTCGCAAATGGCACTTTCATGGGTGCTTCACAACAAGGCTGTTACTACTGTGCTTATCGGTGCAAGCCGTCCTGAGCAGATAACGGAAAACATAGGCTGTCTTGACCGCCTTGACTTCACAGAAGCTGAACTTGCAGAGATAAACAAGCTTGCGAAGATGTAATAAAGAAGCTGTCAGAGCCACCGCCCTGACAGCTTTTTTTATGCGTTATAATAGCGAACGTAATCGTCAAGCATATCTGCCGTAAGCTCAAAAGGATAATTTTTAAGCTTGGCAGGGTTGGCAAGTATTCCGTCTCTGTCCTTCTTCCAAAGCTCCTCTGACATATCAAGCTTGCCAAAAAGCGTCCTGATATAATCTCGGAAAGCGTCGATATCGTCAAAGCCAAGAAGCTGTTTTACAACATACTCCACCTCGGTGCTGTCACAGTATTTTTTCAAAAAGCCTGACAGAAAAACGCCTACTGCCTTGCCGTGGGGTACGCCATTTTCATAGGTCAAAGTATAGCTCAGACCGTGAGGTATGCTTGTGCCTGTGTAGGCTATCGCCATGCCTGCAAGCACTGATGCCTGCATGAAAGTTGAGAACTCATCATCGGTCATATGAGCAAATCTCTCCTCAGTTTCAAGACAGCCCTTACAGCTTGCCCAAAGCCTCATACCCTCCTCGGCGTATGCACGGCTGAACGCATTTGCGTTGGTGTTGAGCCGTGACTCTATCATGTGAGCAAGTGCGTCAACGCAGGTGCTTTTCATGCCGCTGTATGAGGATGTTTTAAGATAGCCGTAGTCAACCAATGCAAGTGACGGGAATATTTTGTGGGCAATAGATTTCTTGGTCTGCTTGATGTGGGACGTCAGGATAGAATAAGGTGTAGCCTCCGAGCCTGTTCCGCAGGTGGTAGGCACACAGACTATAGGATAAAAAGGTAGTTTCGCAGGAGTGTACAAAAGCTCCTCCACCTTGGCAATGTTCTCTGAAAGCTCACACTTCTCAGCTTTTACAACGCCCTCGCTTTCGGAAAATTCGGCATTTTCGCAAACTATCCCATTCTTAGCAAGCATTGATATCGCCTTGCTTGCGTCCATTGGCGAACCTCCGCCCACTGCCACGAACATATCCACGCCGTATTTTACCGCCGCCGTTGCCGCTGTGTAAACAGTTTCCACAGACGGGTTTTCCTCAATATCATCATATATCACATATCCAATTCCCTGACTTTCAAGCACTGCCTTGACATCATCAAGAGAACCATTCACCGCAGAAGAATGTCTGCCTGTGACTATCATGGCTTTTTTGCCAAGTTCCGCTATTTCGCCCCCGTGATTTTTTACCGCTCCATTTTCTATGTAAATATCTGTAGGTATATTTCTCATTTTTTACGCTCCTTTTGGCTTTTTGTCCATTATAGCACCTTTGAAGGCGATTTTCAAGCCTCGACATAGCAGAACATATGCGCTATAATATTAGTAACAAATCATGGTGGAAAAAGTTATGCACTTCACAACGGCAAAGGTATACTCTCGCAAAAAAACGGCATGAATTTATATCGTGGCTGCACATGACGGTCAGACGAGTATTTTTGATACTGCCGATTGAAAACCTCTCCCCTTTATGTTATAATAAAGAAAAAACATCAAGGTGAAGCAATGAATAAAAATCAAAACATAGCTATGGAGATATCCCTTGCTGTGGTGGCAATAATGGTCGGCTCGGCGGAGATCTTCGGGGAAAAGGAAATAATTTTTCCTGAGATAACGGCAGTGGCAATGGGTGCTCTAATTGCGCCTGTGCAATCGTGGAACACCTCTCGCACACGGCTTTTTGCGGCGATAGTTTCTGCCGCCGTCGCAGGCGTGTGCATAGTGCGGTTTATCCCTGAGATACTTATACTTCGTATAGCTTTGGGGCTTCTTGTAGCAGTGAGCGTTATAACACTGTCAAAAACTAGCTTCGTTCCTGCCATTTCCGCCTGCATACTTCCGATACTTATGGGTACAAAAAGCCCTGTTTACGTCATTTCCGTTGCGGTCATGACAGCATTTATACTTATTTTTCAAAAAGTTCTTGAACACTTTGGTCTGCATGAAAAGTATGAATATAGACCTATCGAACCAAGCTCAGAGCTTCTCAAACTAAGAGCAAAACAAGTCATCACGGTGCTTGTTATCTGTGTATTGCCTGCGCATTTTCACGAGATATTCTTTATCGCTCCGCCGCTTATAGTTGCATTTTTTGAGCTTAGCGGCAAAGGCTCAAAGCTTATGAAAAGAAAATACACCGCAATTGCTCTCATGGCGGCGGCTGCGTTCGCAGGCGTTATGGCAAGATTTTTTATCTCTGAAAAGCTTGGGCTTACCCTGACATTTGGTGCAGTTTTATCCTCGGCTGTGATATTCGTCCTTTGCCGAAAAGCAAAGCTTTATTTTCCTCCATGCTGTGCAATATCTACCTTGCCTTTTATAATCCCCGAAACTGCAATAATAGAATTTCCATTTGAGGTCACAGCAGGATATATTGTCCTTACCATTGCCGCAGTTATCATAACCAAAATAGACAATAATACAAATTAGGCATAATCAAAAACGTACAAAGCTTTATGATACGACCCCAAGAAGTTAGACCAAAAATCTAACGATTTGGAGGTCACATCATTACGCTCTGTACGTTTTTTGTATATCAAGAAATCATTCTCTGTTTTTAAGCACCTCGGCAGGGGTTATCTTGCCAAGCTTTCTTACAAGAATTGAGGTGATGATAAAGTATGTTGCCATTACTCCTGCGAAAATTATAACGTAAGCATACCATGGGAATGCAAGGTTTATTCCGCTTGTTACGTTTGGAATGAACACTGGGAAAACCTTGTCCATAAACATCTTTGAAAGCGGTATCTCGATAAGTGCGCCCAAAGTGATGATAATTGCGTTTCCGTTTAGGTAAAGCTTTTTCACGTCCTTGGTCTTATAACCGAACACCTTCACAAGGGATATTCCAAAGGAAGCCCTTTCTATTGTAACATTCAGCATAAGGAACATCACAGAGCAGAAAATTATTACAGCAACCGCAATAAGCATTACTATCATTGACATCATAAGATCCGTGAAAACTGCCGCTGAACGCTCGATATCCGATTTTGTTGTTGTGCTGTAAAGTCTGCCCTCGTCAATGTCAAGTTTCTTGTCTGAAAGCAAACAGTTGTAGTAAGTGTCGCTCTCACCGAAAAGCTCACGCATACTGTCAATATCCATGAACACCATAAGTCCGCCACGCTCGTCGCAGATATCCTCCACTGTGAAGGCGTAATCCATTGAGGTCGCATTGTCTGTCAGGATAAACTTATCGCCCTTTGCCACTCCGTAACGCTCCACAACTGACTGACTCACTGTTATAAAGCTCTTGCCCTTATGTGTTTTCACATCATAATACTTGTTGTCGCTGTCCATACCCATAACGGTGACATCAAGGTTATAGCCAAGCTGTTCCTTTGAAAGCGTTTTTACAAAGCAAGCCTCGCCACCATCTGGAACGCTTTCCTCAGGATATTTCAGAGTGTACATATACTCGTATTTTGTGTCATTGATAGTGTCTTTTCTCACGTTCTCACAGAGATAGTAGCAATCAACGCCAAGCATAAGAATGAACAGTGAAAACAGCATACTGAGAAGCACTGTTATGCCTGTGCGCATTTCACGAAGCATTTGGCGTATCTGAAATCTGCGGATAAAATTCCTGCTCTTTATCTTCACTCTGCTGTAGTGACCTGTTTTCTGCTCGTTTCTGATAAGTGAAAGAGCCGTCTGAGAAAGCCGCTTGTTTATCACAAGGGTATTAACTATAAACGAAACAACAGGAGGCATTACAATGCTGTAAATGATAAGATACAAAGGATAAACAGGGGTAAAATCAGGGAGCGAGGAATATGCGTAGCTGTCGAGAAGCTGATAATCGATTCCCACAGGTGAGAAGCCTATGACCGCACCGATTATTCCGCCAACAAATGCAACTATAGTCGGCAATGTTACGTAGTGTCGGATAAGATCTTTTTTCTTTGCACCAAGTGCATAAAGCGCACCTATAACACTGCTTTCACGCTGAATCTGATGAATGACGAAAACAGAGATAACATAAGTAAGAAGTGCCATAAGTATAACACCCACACCAAGTCCTGCATATTTGTTCATGACAACGTCACCTGCCGCACCGGCTATACGAACGTTGTCGCCCTTTTTCACGAACATTGTCAGATTGTCAAGATCAATGGTGAACACCTCGTCAAGAAACTCGTCAGCCTGCTTTTTGAAGCTGTCAATACCATTTGCAAGACTCTCTGCACCGCTGTATGCAGATCTTGCACCCTCTGACAAATCTTTTGAGCCGTCATATGCGGCTTTAACTCCTGCCGTGATAGCGTTCGCACCCTCTGGGAGTGCCTTTGCACCCTCGTAAAGTCCGCCCATTGCGTCACATAGAGCGTCTGCTCCCCCAGAAAGGTCTTTCACACCGTCTTTAAGGGTCTGAGAGCCGTCATAGAGCTTGTCGATACCATTTGAAATATCGTCACGCTGTTTCAAGACGTCCTTGATAGTTTCAAGATAATACTTGTCTGTGACTTTTTTATAATCAAAGTCAAAATCCTCGATCATTTCCTTAAGCTCATCATCAGTTGCCTTGCCGTTAAGTCTGTAAGCATAGCAAAGGTCTTCGGCTTTCTGTTCACTGTCATTTTTGAAATAGTCGTACTGATCGTCGCTTACGAAAAGAAGTCCGAAGCCCTTGCTTGACACAGCCGTGTCAGAGAAATTTTCAAAAGGTGTGTCATAGTCAGGTGTAGTTCCTATTCCAACTATCTCAAACTCAACACCGCCTGCTGTAAGCTTATCGCCCACTGACAGAGAATGTTCCTCGCTGTAACGCTTTTCGACTACCGCTTCGCCCTTTTTCTCAGCAAGTCTTCCGCTGTCAAGCTCGATAAGGTCAATGTCATTTCTTTTACGGAAAACACGGAGCTTTGAGCCGTCCTTCGCTGTAACGTCAATGCTGAAATGCTGTTCAAGAGTAATCCCTTTGTCTGTTATTCCCTTTTCCTGCTCGTCTGTAAGAGGAATAAAAACGCCGAACTGTCCGTCTTCGACCTTGTTTTGCTTACCATGTTCGGCAGTTCCGTCGATGATAGTGTCTGCGCTTGCAACCACGGAAACTATTATGTACATTCCCATTACGATAAGCAATACAAGCGCAAGATAACGTGCGAAATTTGTTTTAAGCTCACGTCCGAGCCTTTTTCTGAGTACCCTGTTCATTACAAGTCCTCCAGCTCTGCGGCAGGTATGCGTGTTTCGTTAAGATAATCCTTTTTGATAAGTCCGTCCTTAACGATTATTACCTTATGCACCATATTTTTTATAGCATTGTTGTGAGTAACGATAAGCATTGTTGTGCCATATTTTTCGTTTATTTTCTCCAACAGAATGAGAATATCCCTTGAAGTTTTGGAGTCAAGAGCGCCTGTAGGCTCGTCGCACAAAAGTAGCTTTGGATTTTTTATAAGTGCCCTTGCTATAGCACATCTCTGCTGCTGACCGCCTGAAAGCTGTGACGGAAACTTGTTTCTGTGTTCAGAAAGTCCCAACGTTGTAAGAAGTTCTTCCATATCCAGTGGCGAATCTGAAAGATATTCACAAACCTGAATATTTTCCACAACTGTCAGATTTGGAACGAGGTTATAAAACTGAAAGATAAAGCCCAGATTTTCCTTTCTGTAGTCGGCAAGCTTATCAGGTTTAAGACCGAAAATCTCCTTGCCATCGACCTTAACAGAGCCACTGTCCATAGTGTCAAGACCGCCTATGCAGTTAAGGAGCGTGGATTTACCAGAGCCGCTCGTACCCTGAATAACGCACATCTGACCTTTTTCCAGACTTGTGGTGATACCCTTTAGCACCTGAATATAGCTGGCGTCACTGCCGTAGCTTTTCTTCACATCTTTGATCTCCAAATACATATCATTTCCTCCATTTATGAGTTAGACTTAGCTAACTTTACTTTATATAAAAATGTGCATATCTGCACATTTCATCAACATTTGAGATACAAAATTCACACATAACGTTGTTATGTAGATTTCTAAAAGTTACCGCCCGCAGGCGGCAATTTTCTAATCCTCGACTATCATTGTAAACCATATTTTTATTAGAAACTCCATTACTCTGCGCATATGGAGCTTTGCCTTTTCCACATCTCTCTCGTGAGTTAGCAAATGAGTGTAGGCGTCAACACTTATATGGGTTATCCAATGAAGCATATACTCATCAACGTGGCAGTTAGGCATTCTTGCGGCAGCTTTTTCCGCTGATATCCTAAAGCCCTGTTCTGTCATATCTACGATCATATCCACAGTATTTTCATACTCAGACCCTTGCGCACCCGTGAGCAGCAGCATAAAAACGTCATAGTGGAGATACATATAATCAACAAGCTTGTCAAGGTCGGTGTGAGTATCAATGTGATACTCAGCAGACAGCACCGCAGGGTCATCGCTATCCATATCCTGAGCGTCCTGCATATAATGCTCCGTAAGAAGCCTGCAAAGCTCTTTCAGCGGCTCATCGACAATAGCCTTGAACAAGTCATTTTTATTTTTAAAGAAGAAATACAGCGCACCGGTCGTCACGCCTGCGTCAGCGCATATTTTTCTCAGAGAAGCCTTCATATAACCATTTTCAGAGAACTCGGCCATTGCACTTTCCAACAGCTTTTCCCTTGTTTCAAGTTCGTCACCCATTACTGCACCCGCTTTCCACTTCACATAACACTGTTATCTTAGCATATAATGCTCGATATGTCAATACATTTACTATATTTTCAGCATATTATATGATATTGAAACATAACGGTGTTATGTGATTGGTGACTATTACAAAATAAAATGGGAAGCGGCATACCTGTCTGGTCAGATCTCACGATTTCAGACGGGTTAAAGTATATAAGCGATAGCTATAAAATTGCTATGGTTTACAGTGGTGACAGTGCTCCTATGCTGGTCCTTGAAAACAAGTACTCATATAGCTGGGATATTTGCATTAGTGCAAGTGAGGTGTCGTCAGGAGTTGCTTTCTACTCGTACGATGACATTGCACAAGCTTTCAGCAACTACGGAGTAAGCATTTATGATATGGGACAGCTTCACATATTTACCTCTAATTATACCGAGATCTACGAAGTATATGCGGCTCCGGTCTGATATTACAACATAATAACTATTCAAGTCAAATAAAAATCGGACCGAGCAAAATGTTCCACCGGAACATCTTACTCGGTCTTTTTCGTAGTATCGATAATTCAACATATTTACAACTATCCTGCATTTTTCACGCAATCACCAATCTGGTCATTTTCTCTATCCACTTATCAATGAAGCTTATAAACCCCTCAAAGCTTCATAGCTCTCCATTTGTTTGAAATAACGCCGATATTCCAGTATGTAATAAAACAGATAAACAGCATACTGATTACTGATACGACAACCGCTTCAAAAATAAGAAACGGTGTCGAATAGGTTGATATGAATCTTGACGTAATTGTCAAAATAATATTTTGACAAAGCCTAACAAATATCCCCAATTAGATAATGTCTAATATGAACCGCCATAGGAATGATTTTGTGAATTGGGTCATTGTTTTTTCCTCCTAGCCAAATACTTCTTCATATTCTGCAATTTCTTCTTTAGAAATTACAGAATAATCATATGATGTCACCACACGACTATTTTGATGTACACAAATATCTAATTTTATAAAATCTTTATCAGCTTTTCGCTTCCAATCACGTATTAACGTTTGAAAATTTTTAGGCATAACGAGTTCGATATGGTTTCCGCTTTTAATATCAGTAAAATCCATATTTACAAAACACATTGATGTTGAATATCTACAGTTTGAAACATACATATAATATTCTGTCTGTTCAACAGTATCATCAGGATATTCAAGATGTTTTTGTATGAATCTTACATCTGCCATAAAATCAAATGAGCATTTAGGATCAACTGTATTTTCGGCATAAATATTTTGATACGATCCTGAAAAACATAAGAAAACAATTATTGATAATAAAAAACATAACATTTTGGTCAATAAATTTTGTGGAAATAAAGTCCGTATAAATGATATTACTATTAATGTACAAGAAAAGTAGAGTAAAAAACTAAATATTAAATCTGTTACTATCAAGCATATCACATACGTTAAACTATCAAATTCTCCAACATTCATTTTAATTAGCATGACAGCGAAAATCATACCAAATATCACACTCAATACGACCGAAACAATAATGCCTGTCTTTAGAGCGCCGGTTTTATATTCTTGCTTAGCTAAATTTCGAAGTAGTCTTTCTCCAGCCTTTAACAATATATCACTCCTAAATTATTATTATCATAAATAAATTTTAAGGCGTTGATGTTATCCTGTGCAATCTGTTTATCATTATCAAATAAACGAAACAAGCGATATACCAAAGTACACTCCGCCGATCATGGCAAGCGTACCAAGCATATAAAACAATGTACAGAAAAACAGTTTAATAGGTGTATTCTCTCCAACAAAGCTGTTAGGAAATACCAAACAATAAATTGTTAGACTAAGCACAAGACCACAAGCAGTTATTAATCCTGACAATGCAAATGTCTTTGGAGGCGGCGGTTTAATGGTGCCTTCGTCAACAAATCTTTTGTAGTTATACCAAAATAATGCCTTGTTAGCCATAATTATGTCACCTCAATTCCATCATATAAAAAAGCTCTTGTCTAACAGATATCTTCCAACCCCTTATAATATGCTTGCTGGGCGTCATTTAAACTATCCCATGCCGAAGCTTTAGCATTTGTAACTGAGCTAACTTCAGAGCTTGTATCCTTTCCACAAGGAACCAACGACACCGCCGTTATTGCAGTAATCAATAAAACTGAAAGCCTCTTTGTAATATCCATTATTACGCTCCTATAATTTATTATTCTAATTACTTTTAACTGTTTTGCTTTTCCATTTGATCGCAATACTTTCAATTGTCAATTTATTAGTATAATGTACTGTTATATAATAATATAGCTTATGTTGCTTTTACTCTATGAATTTTGACTGTAAGAAAAATTATTATCGAATATTGAAATGATATCAAAATCGAAGATTTTAGCTTAAACATCTGTAAAACATTAAACAAGAAACCCGTTATCGAGTCGGTAAACGCAAACAGATATAAAAATAGTGGCGTATACATAGAGAATAATAAAAATAATATCACTGCTGTCATAAGTAAACTGATAATATCAAATTTATCCTTTTTTATATAAAACAATGTTGGCAAAATAACGATACATAGAAACGTAAGTGTGTTGATTATAAAAAACAAAGCAATTCCACTTGCCCACGTTGAACCGCTAAGAGTATCTAACACCTTTGAAAATACATATCTATACATAAGAGCAAACAAAATACTTAACAAGTATATCGTTATGTCAAGTGCAAGAATTTTAAAATAATTATATACCTTTTTCAAAATTATCATCCCCTTGATATAACGTAATAACTAATTTATAAATGTGGATCTGATATGTAATCTGTTCCTTTGAGTACATCATTATCAGTACTGTATCTAATAAAATCCCATTTTACATCTTTAAATATTGGAGCCACTTCTTCTAATGCTATTGTCATATGCTCTTGCCCCTCTGCAGCCAACAAGGCTAAGTATTGCATGAAATATGTAGTGCTTTGACATTCAACCCATCGTCTGTCAGATATTAATAATTGCAAAATTTCTGAACCATTTATCTGAATCCATCGGATAGTCATAACAACCTTTCTTTGAAATAACGCCGATATTCCAGTATGTGAGAAAGCAGATAAACAACATACTGATTGCCGATACGACAACTGCTTCAATAATAAGGAACGGTGTTGAATAAGTCTCCATACTTCTTGACAAAATCGCCAAGATAACAGTCTGTAAAAGTCTTACGAAAATTCCCAGTATGATTATATCAAGTATAAATCTCCATAGGAATGATTTTGTGAACCCAGTCATTGGTTTTTTCTCCTGTCATTCTATCGTATACTCTATCGTATTACTAATAGAAGTACACTCCCCTGTAGCTTCATCATAATCTGTAACCAAAGTCACTGTATAGTCGCCTTTATCAGCAAAAGTCAAAAAATTAGTCCAAGTTTTGCTGTATGCCTGAAAACATTTACTAAATTCACCGTTTTTGGTGACGTACCAGAATAGGTTTTTATCATAGCTATCCACTTCGGGTCTGTTTACCAAAATCCGTTTCTCATGGGCTATCTCCTCTTCGGTAAGAGTTATTTCAACCATTTGAATTTCAGACGTTTTTTGGTTCTCCTTTGAAAATGATATTGATTTCATCAAACCTGATTTTTTATAGTATTCAATTTCTCCGGATCTTAATTCAGAATTATCTTTATCAGTTATCAGCAATTTGTCTTTTTGAGTTATAGGAAACCTGTAACTAGTTCCTTTTTTGTCTACAGCTACAATATATACAGAATCACGACTAGCAGATGTATGCGAAACTTCTCCGGGAAAATAAAAATCTTTAATTTTTAGGTTATCAATAGATTTAACATCAGAATCATGTAAATCCAGCAAGACATCTTGCCACAAGAGAAAATCCCCCTTAATATTTCCGCGAAGTATTGAAACATAGCTATCTGTAATCAAAACATAGCCTAAAAAAATGCAGATAAATGTGCAAATTATATTAGCGATTAACTGCTTGACTTTATTATTCTCTCTAATTAAATTATGAAAAACATAAAAAATCAATAATGATGCTCCAAGATAAAGAATGATCTGGAATAAAATATTGATTGGGATTGTTACAGCCAGACGAATAAGAACTGATTTTCCAATTAAAGAAGAAGGAGTACAACAAATAGCAATAGTTATCAGCATAATAATCAAAATTATTACTACTGCATATATCATTTTTTTTGAGAATGTTTTTTTCATATTGCCAAATCACCTTTTGTAAAATTATCTTCTATATACAAGATGTTTCTATATGCAAGTAAGTCCATTTCTCCATTGTCAGTATCAACTGTTGATGTATAATCATAAATATATTTTCTTATCCATAATGGAATAGCAAGCATATTTTCACTATACTTCATCTCAGCAAATTGTCAAAATAATATTTTGACAGAACCTAACAAATATTCCAAATAAGATAATGTCTAATATGAACCGCCATAGGAATGATTTTGTGAATTGGGTCATTGTTTTTTCCCCTAAAATAATCAATCTTCTTTTTCCAGTGGTACACTCTCATACTCTTCAGAATTACTATTCTTACTCCTCTTAGAATATAAAATGGTATTGCTGATAGGGGCTTGATCTTCGACTTCTTCGTCATTATCCAAAACAAGAGTGACAGCGTAATCTCCGGCAGGAGCAAAAGTTAGAATATTTGTCCAGTTTGACCGAATAGCTAAACTGCGCTTATAGAACTCGCCGTCACAGGTAATGTACCAATATATTTTCTTTTCCATCTCAGCTAATTCTACGCTGTTCGGATCTAAATCATCATACACTGCAATACCAGAACGCTCTACAAGTATTGTATTGTTTTCATTAACGCTTAATCTTATTTCAATATTTTGTTTTATAAAATATGAATATGATGGAGAACTAAGTGACAAATTGTAATCGGAGGTATCCGTTATATCCAGAACTTCTTTTACATAACCTGATCTTTTATAATATGAGATTCGAAAATGCCGTTCAACTGGAATTTCTTTTTGAAATCCGTTGTCGCCCTTGATCGTTTCGACCTGACTTGATTTTAGTGATCGTTTTACATTAACACCATCACTGTTTTCTACCCAAATATTTCGATTATCGTATAACTCAATGCTGTCGGTTTCAATACTTATCGGATCATCATATTCTATATCGTCATTTATTTCGGATATCAGAGACAACTGTTCAAATACTGTCATATTGCTGATCTCAAATATTTTATTTATACCTGCACCTACTCCTATAAGCAAACAAATAAAAACTAATATCCGTATCCGATTTTTTAACAAAAAATCTTTATCATGGTTTATTACGGCTGATGTAATAATTTTCAAGCCTAATTTTTTTGACTTATTAAATTTCCTATATCTTGCACTTAGCAAAAGGCCCTCACCCATAGCCATTATAATGACTGCGGCATTATACACAACCAAAAGATAGCATATAAAATTAAATATTATCAATCTTTTGAAATCAGATATACCGTTAGTGAATATCCCTTCATACAAATATTCATAATAAACACCATAAGCCGCAAAAACGCCAATCAGAAATAAAATAACATTTATTAAGCAAACATAGTAAATATGATTTTCTAACTCATTATTGCCATCTATCAAAAAAATCCTCCTCTAAGTTCAATAATCTTCTTATTTCATTAATTACAAGTTTTGACCGTGTTACTAAAAAGGTCAGATATTCATGAAAAAGCAGTAGATATGCCTTGATTGCCTAATTCTAATACTGAAATAAGCAATGGAAACAGTGTATAGAACTCAGAATCTTCAGCCTTTTTAGTATCTGCTTCGACTGCATTCAAGTCATCTATTTTAAATTGTATCACAGCTTCTTCAATTTTGCAACCCTCATCGTAAATAAATTCCGAACAAATTCCTAAAGTTGCATCATTTGTCATTGCTTTTGAGTAAAGGCTTTCTCTTGCATCAAGATTTGACAGAATATTTCCTGCAGCTTTCATTTTAACCGATACCTCGAAAGGATTTGTATCGGCATCAATATTTGAAAAGCTTTCGACAACTGACGGAACGTCAACTTCAAATATATACTCAGAATCAGGCACGCCAAAAGTCTGGGGATTGGTTCCGCTGAGAGATTTTGTATTTTTAATTCACCGGTAAAACCGTTACCCCAATCGTTGGTAACATTCAGCGAAACAATATATTCATTTTCTGCTTTATCGGTTCTTTGTGAACAGATTTCAAAAGCTTTTGGAATTTCAAGACCTTCTCCTGTCACACAGTAACCGAAATTCACTTCCTGATCGGACTGAATTTCATAATTATATCCTGCGTTTTTTATAATATACTGAGTTTCGCTGCTGCTGTAAGCAATGCCGTTCCAAAGTCCGCTTATCTCTCCATGAGCGTCGTATTTCAAAGCCCAGTTTGATATAGTTTCTGAACATAAATTTTTGATTTTATTTCAATATTCTGATTATTGCCCCATGAGCTTTTAATATCATAATAAACAACATAACCATTGCCTATATAGACAGATGAATTGTTATCAGCAACATCTGCTGCCGAAGCGTAGACCGGAACAATTATGTTGATGGGGACAATAACAGACATGAAAATTGAAATGATTCTTCTTTTCAATTTTTTCCTCCAGATATGTAAAATCTTGTTTTCATAGGAATCCGACGCACAGTTTTCCATGCTGAAAAATTATGATCAGAAATCCGATTACCGCTCCTATGGTAATGCTTTGTTATATTTTTTTAGTCATCAAAATTAGAAGAAAGTGTTTTTTTTCTTGCTGAATAATGTCCGACGATACTTTCTCCGGGTTTCAGACTGATTGTTTCAGACTCGCCGTCTTTTAAAAGAGTCGTTAAGAATCTTTGAATATTTTTCTTGTCCACATTTCCGTTTTCCCACGGAATAATATCAATTATTCCATTAGGATAAACAACAGTCATGTCGTTTACATTAAGGAATTCTGAGTATCCGCTCTAAAAAGCCAAAAAGCCAATCCTATTGGTTTCTCTATTTTAAGAGATACCAACAAAAATGGCAGGCTTAGAGCATAATATACTCAAAGTCTGCCGTTTTGTTTGACGATGTTTAATTGTTGAGGGTTCAGATCCTTTTTTACGAAAAAGCATCTACGGTTTTACACCTGAAATTTTTACCCTCAAAACGCAAAAAAAACTCGTAAATACGAGCTTTTCGAGGTGTGCATCTATTTTATTGCACAAGTATGGTGCGGCAAACGGGACTTGAACACTCAAGTCTTTTGAAGAAATAAATGACAAAGGGGGAGAGAAAATCATGGGCAATGCATTGGTTTTGAATAAGGACTTCAAAATAGTCATGTCAAACAGCATGGTCAAAGGCAAGCAGGATATGCTGACATTGTGGCAGCATAAGATTTTTCGGCTATTAATTTCGCAGATAAAGCCCTCAGATATGGGATTAGAAACATACACTTGCAAGATAACGGACCTTGCGAAGTATCTCGGAATGAAATCGAAGTCCATGTATGGTGATATTAATGAACTTACGGATAAGCTTATGCAGGCGTTTATTAAGATCAATACAGGTGGTATTGGAAATCGTGAAAATTGGTTAAAAATCAACCTTATTTCTTCCTGCTCATGCAACAACGGAATACTTACTATCAGGCTTAACGATGATGTTAAGCCTTTTGTTTTGCAACAAAAAGGGTTCTATACGCAGTATGAGATAGGCAGTATCTTGAATTTCAAATCTGTATATGCTATCAGGCTCTATGAGATTTTGCTTTCCGACTTCAAGGCTAGTTTCTTTTCAAGGCACAAGTTTGAGTATTCTATTGAACGGCTCAGACAGCTTGTAGGCTGTGAGGATAAGCTGTTAAAATTTAGCCAATTCAAGGATAAGTGTCTTTGCAAGGCTATTATTGAAATCAACAAATCTGATACATCAGAGTTCACGCTGACAGCCAAGTATCACAAGAATGGAAGAGCCGTTGAGGGAGTTTCATTCATTCTTCTCAGCAGAAGCGAATGTTTTCTGCCGTGTGATGATTACTATGATATTATCACAACAACCACAGAATGGAGTGAAAGTTGGGCTGAACCTGACGCCCCGATTTAAAAACCACCTTTTCCTAACGAGGTGGTTTTTAAAGTTAGGAAAAAGTGGCTCTAAAGCATGAAGGTGTGTTGAAAGTTAGGAAAAAGTGGTCGATTCGTTAGGAAAAGGTGGTTTTTCGTTAGGGAAAAGTGGCTTTTGATTAGGAAAAAGTGGTCGATTGGTTAGGAAAAAGTGGTCGCTACGTTAGGAAAAAGTGGTTTTTAAACGCTTGAAATGGCGTATCTACGCTGTTTGCGACCTCCCTAAGTATATATAAGTATATATAAGTAATTAAAGTATCTTAAAGTATATAAGTAAGCGGATCGATGAAAAAAGCAACATGAAAATTGTCACTAACAGCAACAGCTTGTCGGTGATGATTTTGATGATGTTTTCATCATCATGGCATAGAACAGGGTAGCTCCCTGACAGGCAGATTTAGTGTTCTTCATCTGCCTTTTCTATGCTTTTTTAGATTATTATGAAGAACACAAGATATCTGAAAGGACGATGTTTATGAAGAACACAAAAATTATTGCAGTAGCTAATCAGAAAGGTGGAGTTGCAAAGACTACCACAGCTGTCAACACAGGTGTTGCACTTGCTATCAGGGGACGCAAGGTCCTGCTTATCGACTTTGACCCGCAGGAGTCACTGTCACAGTTCTTTGGCTGTTATGCGGCTGAAAAGAATATTGCAGGGCTGATGTATAACGTCATCAACAAGCGTGATTGCAATATCTCTGAGTATATCGTACACAATGAAGTCAACAAAATTGACTTCATTCCCTCAGAGCTTAACGCCATGAACAAGCTTGAGAAAGACCTCATTTCGGTAAGGTCTAAGGAAACAGTGCTGAAAAGAGCGTTTGCAAAGGGCAAGGAAATCATAGAGAAATATGACTACGTTATAATCGATTGTCTTGCAAGTCTTAATGTCATGCTTGACAATGCTCTGACTGCCGCAGACCATGTGCTTATTCCTTGTCAGGCTTCGCCTATGTCTTTTGGCGCTTTGCCAAATTTGATACTTCAGGTAAAGGAAATTCAGGAAGAACTGAATGACAGCCTTAGCATTCTTGGAATAGTGACTACGATGTATAGCAGAACTAATATCTGCAAAAATACAAAAGAAATGATCGACAATACCTACGGTGAGTTGGTATTCAAAACATACATAGAGCAAATGTCGGCTGTAGCTGAGTCACCGATGAAAGAAAAAGCTGTGGTGCTGAGTTCGGCACAGCGTAACAGGGTGTCAGCACAGTACAAGGAACTTGCAACAGAAATTGAGGAAAGGGCGTGAGCATATGAAATTTGATAAGATATTAGCAACATCTCAGAGCCGCACCAAAGCTCCGACAGAAGATACTGTTATCGAGGAAAGCAGAATAATCAAAGATAATGCGGAGATACCGCTCACGGATATAGATTTTTATAGCGACAATAATGTTGCACAGCCTTTTAACATTGACGAAGAAGAGCTGAACAGGCTTACAGAGTCTATCAAGAGCATGGGACAGCTTACGCCTGCCACTGTCAGAGAGCTTGACAGTGGCAAGTACGAGTTGCTTTCAGGTCATAAGAGATACATTGCACTCCAGAAACTTGAAAAGAAAACTATCCTTTGCCGTGTTTGTGATTTTAATGACAAAGAAGCATTCAAGGCTGTTTGTCATGCAAATATACAGCGTAAAGGTGAGAAGCCTACAGAAATATGTAATATGTTTAATGGCTACAGACAACGTTTCGGTGAGGATATGTCTGTAACGGAAATGTCAACGTTTTTTGGAATTTCACCAAAAACGTTATATCGGTGTATCCATATCAATAATCTTATTGACGAGCTTAAGTCGTTGGTCGATACTGGTATGCTGTCGATACATGCAGTCGAGATAATAGACGCTCTGAATGATGAACAGCAGAAGGTGCTGTATGACTATCTGAAAAAGGTAGAAAAAGCTTTGACACCAAAGGCGGCAAAACAGGTCATTGAGCTTGCGGACCAAAACAAAGACTTTACAGTTGATGATATCGACAAGACTCTTAATCCGCCAAAGATTAAAAAGGTCTATAAAAGCTCTGTTTATAACACAATATATAGCGTTGAACCTTTGCTCATTCAAGGAATGACTGAGCAAGAGTTGGACGAGCTTGTATATAAGTTATTAAAACAGCACATGACCGAACAGCAGGAGGGCGGTAACGAAGTTGCTAAGCCTGTTAGGTGGGACGGCAAATCAATGCAAGCAGAGGTCGATACTGCTGTGATAAGAATATCGAGAAAGTATGATATCAGACGTATGCTTGAAAGAAATGTATCGGCATTTGACATTGCTACACAGTTGAGAAATCATTGCATTAATATGTCTTATGGAACACCTGACGGAGAGTACACCATCTTCTGCGGTGATACAATGCTGATTAAATTCACCAATCGTATACTCAATGCCAATGGTGCAACAAGACTGGAACTGACATGGCGTCAGGTAGCCGATGAACTTATAAAACTCACAGAATTGTCCATGGACAATCTGAAATCTGAATAAGGGAGATTTAAATCATGAAGAACGAATTTAATTTTGCAGACAATATCGACAAAACAAAGATAACTCTGATAAGGCACTACATGGCGGAAAAGGGCATGGACAGTGCAGACTTTGACGAACAGCTCGCAAAAGAAATCAACGAAGCTGTTGAGGTCATGTATAGAAAATACGTCCCTAGAGCTGTACGAGAGCTGTTTGCTCAGGAAAGCTTTACGCTGAAAAAAACAGTCGCTCCTGCGGTCAAGAGTGAAGATAGCAGAAAGGAAGTTGAGAACAATGGCTGAACATCATCTCGGAGCAATAGATTTTGAACTTTCTAAGTTCAAGAACAAGTCAAGAATAGAGGGCTACAGAGCCGCATACTTCAAGGACGATGAACATCATAGTGGCTCTATGACGTTCGTTTTTCGTGGACCTTTAGAGCCTGTTGTCTATGCAAGATATCCATATGAGGAAGAAATGATGTTTGAGGTCGGCTATATTGGTTTTATCAATGATGAGATATCTTTCAGACCATATAAGAAGTTGCCGTATGTCGGACGCTATACGGCTGAAAAGGTGACAGAAATGATGAATGAGGACAGCTTTAAGCCTGATCCAAATGAGCTTGGCAGAGTGAGATGTTTTATTCACAAGCAAAAAGAAGTGCTTGCATGGGCGCATGAACTTGGATATACTTGTTCATTCTCTAACGTTGAATATGTCACTGATGTTGACGGAAAGTCAATTCCTACGATATATTCAAGGATAAGACGATGAAAGTCGCTGAGTTGTATCAAGGCTATAACGGAGAATTTTTTGAAATTCTATCTTTTTCAGATAATGCCGCCTGCATTATATCGGCTAACACTGGCGTTTACTCTGCGGTGGCTAAGCCTTTCATAGACAACTACACAATAGATTGGCGTTTCAAATACGATTTTAAAACACAGGAAAAAGCAGTTAAGGCTACAAAGGAGCTTAGGCAAATGTATTTCAATTTTGAAGATAAAAACAGAGTAATGTCGATATCACAAGATATTGACAGTTGTATTGCAAGAAATGCAGACGGCTATCATTATGACCTTGACAGTGCATATGATGAGCTGATAGAGAGTAACACGGCATTCGATATTGCCTGCACAATGGCACTCGTTGTCAAGCAACATAATCAGGTCGGACGTGATATGAGATATCACAGTGATGTTGTCGAGTGGGCTAATGATTTTCTGCAAAACAATGATATAGATTTTGAGCAATTCAAAAGCTTGCCATTGTGCCATAGCCATGCTATAGTGCTTAATGGCTTTGCAGAAAGGGTAAAGGAGAGGTCTGAAAATAACGGACTGAGCGTGACAATAACTAGCGGAATGTCAATGTGATGGCTTTTGTCCGTGGACAAAAATCGAATACAAACGTAAGGACACTTGAATTTTCAGGTGTCCTTTTTTGTTGACAAAAGTCACTTTAAATGATAAAATGGGAGAATGAGGAATGATTGGTTGTATTATATTCATAATAATATTCTTAGTTGGAATTTTATACACAGTGAAAAATAAGAACAAAAAGAATGAGTTAATGGTATCGTTATATGATATACTCTGCTTATTGACGGTGTATATAATGTCAACAGAATCGACACGTTTACTTTTTCCACGATTGATAGTTATTTGGCTAATGGCAATATATATTATAATTCGTGAAAAATATTACAGTCCATTGTCGCAAAAATGGAAAGTAATTTTTGTATGTGCAACAATCATTCTTCTAATAATTCTATGTTGGAAGTGGACACGTGAGTTTATTTAAATTCTTGTTTAATTGCAGGCTAAAGTTTCGACGTTTTTTATACCAAAACAGATACTTGATTGAACGAATGTATAGCACAGCATGGTTTTTGATGTTTTTTAACATTATATTAACTTTAATTATTCGGAATGGATTTTCTGAAGCAATGCTAGTAATAATATCAATATGTTTTTTTCTGATTGATTTTATAAGGTCACTAAATAAAATGACGACATCATTACGTTCATTTTTATTAGATAGTGTCTTTTTAGAGCTTATATCGGTAGCCGTACTTTTTGATGTCTTTAACAAAATTGCACATTTAGGAAATAATTCATATGATTTCATCATACAATATGTATTGATAGTATTAGCAATAACCATTTCATGGTCAATTGTCAGTTGCATGGCTAACAACAAAGTTGCTACATTAGCAAATATTATATTATCTACTGCGATTGGATTGATGATATACATTAAGGACGCTATTTTTGATGTTCTACCTGATAGCCTGTTTCAAAAATATGATTCTTCCGATTTTTTGATATCGATTGGCTACACACCAAAAGGAATAGTGCAGGCAGCATTAAATTACGCATTCTTACCATTCCTAATAAGCAATATAATTGCCGCTCTTATTTGTGAAATAAAAGGATATTGGATTGATAAATACAATGACGGCAAAGATATTACGATGGAGATGATAAAAAGCAATATAAATGAGGAAAAAGAACATAGTACGAATGTATCTGTAGAAAATTCAGAGAAATTGGAACAAAATCAAGCTAATATTGAAATGCAGGTTAAAATAATCGACAATCTTTTAGCAAAAGGTTTTAAGCTATCAGAAGCTTTAGAGCTTGCAGAACTTAACGAGGAAGCATATAACAAGTTCAAAGCTGCAAAGTAATTTTGTCCGTGGACAAAAATCGAATACAAACGTAAGGACACTTGAAATCTCAGGTGTCCTTTTTTTACAAAAAGGAGTGATTGGACAATGGAAAGAATATTTTACATTTCACTGGGTGCAGCTCTTTGTATAACAGGAATTTGGGGAATAATCAGAGAATTTATTCCTGAGAAATACAGACTTTTCAAGAAAGGCAGGAAAGAAAAATGATTTTTTATGATGACGAACACGAGGAACTGTTTAACAAACTCTGCAAGAAAATGCCCTATCTTGACGGCTATCACTTGTCACTTGCGTATCTCCTCACGATGGACGCTGTTTTGCGTTATCATATTGGCGCACTGTATGACGTTAAAAAAGATGTGATTATTTTTGAGGGGTTGAACAAGCCTTTTCAGACAAGCACAAGCAGTAAAACAACACGTCTTGCCTTTAACCTTTGGAGCGGTTCAGTGTATGACTCAGATCCACCTGAAACTTATATCGACAAGAACGGACAGAAAAAATATGTGCCGAGCAAATACTATGCTCCTGACAATATTTTCAACTGCACATATGCGCCGTATTACTTCCAGGCAATCAAAATCAGGTTCGAAATTTTTATGTGAATAATGAAATGGAGGTAATGGTATGAAAGTAAAGCACTATCACAGAGAATATGACAGCTACAAGACCGAACGTCAGTGGGCGCTTGAGGGCTTTCTTGTAGCAGAAAATGTAGAGGGCATAGAGCTTTTGCCAAGCAAACAAAGCAAACAGCCATGCAAGTATTACAAACCTAATGAAGTCAGACCTGCAACAGAGAGTGAGTTGCAGGCTTTTTTTCAGCCCGAAAAAGAAAGACGCAGAGAACAGGCAAGGGCATATCGTAAGGCTAGGCTAGAACGTGAGCAGGAAGAACGTGAAAGAGAACTTGAAGAGGCAAAGTGGTGTGCTGTTGAGCCTTACAAGAAAAAAATTGAAGAATTGAGCATGGTTATAAATGCTCTTGATAACGATCCGTCAACAGCCATTGCTATGAACTTTGAAGCAACGGGATATGAATATGGAGATGAATTATTACAACTATCAATCATCAACTTCAAAGGGGATATTCTTTTTAACAGCTATTTTAAACCCAAAAAACACAAAGAGTGGACAAAAACTGAAAAGGAAAACGGAATAACGCCAGAAATGGTTGCTAATGCGCCACAAACGTCGGATATGGCTAACCAGATTGTTGCGATATTTAATAAAGCAAATTTAGTTTTGCATAATAATCAAAACTACTTTGATTACCTTTTCTATGATAACAACATCATTTTTCAACAAAAATACCGAGAAAAAATAAATGTCAATAAAATTTTAAGTAAATGTGATAACTTTGAACTTCCAAAGGATAGCCTTGAAAAATGTCAAGCTATTTTGAAAATCTACAAAGAGAAATTGCATTGGATAGAGGAGGATAAATAATTATGAAAAACAAATATATCATTATTGACACAGAAACAACTGGCTTTCACCCATATGACGGGGACGAGTTGCTACAAGTATCTATCATAGATACTGACGGAAATGTATTATTCGATGAATATTTCAAGCCGCAGCACCGTACCGAATGGAAAGAAGCTGAACAGGTGAACGGCATAAGTCCTGAAATGGTCGCTGATCGCCCTGCTATTTCTGAAAAAATATCAGAGATAAATGCTATTATTGAAAATTCTGATACTATAATCGGGTACAACACGCAGTTTGACATTGGTTTTCTTAAAGCAAATGGTGCGATAGTTCCTGACGATATAGATACAATTGATGTTATGGAAGATTTCGCTGAGATATATGGTGAACGGAACAGTTTCCGTGACGGCTATAAATGGCAGAAGCTCACAACAGCCGCCGACTACTACGGCTATGACTGGTCACAAAGAGCTGAAACTGCACATAACAGCTTGGGCGATTGCTATGCTACGCTTTTTGTCTATAATAAGATTAATTCTGATACAATGATAATCGAACGTGTCATTGACGGAAAGCGAGTTGGCATTGAGCTAACGCCTGCGGAAATATCTCAGGCATACTGTATCAAAGAGAATGATGATAGACGGCAGGATATACTCAATGCTTTGGACGAAATGGATAGTCTGAAAATAGGCAACATTGAACTTTCAAAGGATTTTCTGAAAAACAGCAATCTTTTTATTTCTGACGTTATCTATCGTTACGAGAAAATGGACGATCACCTTGAGGACTACAACATGGCTATAGAAGATGTGTTGGATAACGCTGATAAAAATTATGCAGGCAAACTTGTATCTCATTACGCTCAAAATATGAGCCTCGCTGATAAAGAACAGTATATTGAAAGTGCTGAAATGGCAATGGATTGGAATGATACTAATGAGCCTGCAATTTCAAGACTTGAATATATGCTTTATACAACGTTAATAACTGAGAGAGATTTTGATAAAATAAGACAAGATTGTTTAAAAGCCCCCAAAAACAAAACTGGTGAGTACATTGATGAAATGATAAAAACAATGAGAACTGAAGCCAAAGTTTACTTTATTGAAGGAATAGATGAAGATAGAAAGAATGGGGTTGAGATTTCAGAACTAGATAACATTGTTTATGATAAGCTTGTTGAAGATAGGCTTATCAGGGAAAACGCAAGAAATTTCTCAGGCTTTTTAGATAATCAAGAGCAAGATGAAGCTCTTGATATGACAGGTCAGAACAGAGGTTTAGGAAGATAAAGATAGAAAGAGAAAAATAGATATGAGAGAACAGGATATTATAAAGCAATTTCAGGCGTCGGGAAAATCATTTCACGAGTTTTTTGAAGAAAATCAAGACTTAGTAATGACAGCCTATACGGACGATATGGATACGCCATATTATAGCAAACATATTGAACGTCATTGGCTGTCTGAAAAAATCTACATAGAACGTAGATTTGGCTCTGATACTTTTGGTGATAGAACTGCCAAAACTGAAGACATCGTTTTAGTTAAGGTTTATGATCCAGATAACACGATAGACAAGATGAGTTGGGAAAAGAGTCTGAAATTGCCTGTCGAAACGAACACCATAGAAAACTATCTTCTTGAAGATTTAAAACCTTCCGAAAGTCCTTTTATACTTTCAACATTTTCCGATTTGCTTGGCGAGAAATACATTAAAGAAGCATATCTCAAAAGTTGTATTCGAGAGGCAGAAGAAGCGTTAGCTGAATTGAGCGCATATGACGAAATCTCCCCTTATGGTGGGCTTGATGTTACAGTTGGAACATTTGAGTCTTATTTGAGAGAAAATCTTGATAATGCTCAGGAAATGGGCTATGCAAGTGTCGGAGAGGCAGCTGTAAAGTGTGTCGAGCTAGGTTTGATAGACGAAAAACGGAGAAAAAATGTTATTAATGAGATTTATGATAGTGCAGAGAGCATTAAGCAGGACTACGAAAAAGGTTTGATGTCAAAAGATGATGTAAAATATCTTGCAAAGCGACACGATCCTGTGGTTGATGAGCCAAAGCGAATCGCTGATAGTCTGTTTGAAATTAAAGAAATGTCAAAAAAGAGAGAAAAGTTGTCAGCGGCAATAAAGCTTTACTCTGCCAAGAGTGAATATTACAAAAATCACGGCAATCTAAAAGAGTTAAAAACTATTGACGATAAAGTTGCGGCTTGCATAGAGTGTAATGATTGTTATTCTAAGCATATTGAAGAAACATATAACAGCGTTTTACCATATCTTTCACATACTAATGGTATTCAGTATTTGAAAACTGAAGATATACCTATTTCCATACATATGAATGGAATAAAAGCGGATTTTGATGAACCTAGAATAACTACGGATGCAGATGCAAATCACAAAGTTATTTGGGATTGTGTTTTTTATAAAGTAGAGAAACCTTCCGTGGACGTTCCCTCATTACACGAGTCCATTTACTTCAAGGCGGAAGCGTGTGATGAATTGTATCGGCTTATTGGTGAAGAGCCACCAAAAAGGTATGAAGGTATTCAGGCGGTCAATTTACCACCTGAAATAGCGAAAAAAGTTGATTTAACCTTAAAATTTATCGACACTGAAGATTACGAGTCAAGTGTTAGGGTTGTAAGCAAGATTGATGAAATCAAAGGCAGAATTAGCTCTGCTGAGGCTGACATGGAAAATTTAAAAGATATAAAGCCTAATCTTTGGAATAAAGTTTTTAGACATTCTGAAGTTAAGAAAAGAGAAATCTCATCAGCCAATCTGAGGAATAACAAGATTGAGTTAGAACAAGTATATGATGAATTGAACAAAATAACTCAGAAAATGATGTGTGAAAACTTTGAAGATGATTCAGAAAATCGCACTACCAAGGAAAGCATAGAAATAGATTATCCCGAAGAAAAAAGTCTTGACGAAAACATGGACTTTAATCAGCTATCTTCTTTTTTAGATAATGAAGAGGAAGAGCAAGATGAAGTCCTTGACCTCACAAGTAAGTCAGGGAGGTCGCTTTAATGAAACGTGCTGTAAAGCAAATGCTTCCTGTATATGTTCTTTCGCTCTTAGCTAATTTTGTATCGGCAATAGTTATATTATGCTATGGTATGCCATATTCAGGACCATGGGAGTTTTTTTATAAGCGAGTAATTTTTGTGATTTTCTCAGTTGTCACCTCATTGTTGATCTGCGTATGGGGGACACAAAGACTAAAAAAGACAGAAGAAGGAGAATAGATATGACAGAACAGGACGTTCATAATACATTACATAGTTTTTACGTTATAAAGCAATTTCAGACTTCGGGACAGTCCTTTGAAGATTTCTTTGAAGAAAACAAGGACTTTGTTAAAAATGAGTATTCTCACGAGTTTAAGTTTCTCTATTACTCATATTCAACTCACAGAGTTTGGATAACTGATGATTGCTTTCTTGAACATAAAAGAACAATGGACTTTAATGGCTATACGGAAGAAAGTGATGAAGTATATGTCAAAAGGCTTGGCGTTGATGATAACTATGAGTGTTGTACTATCAAGGACGATGACGAGTATATCGCAGGACGTTTAACGCAAAGCGTTTCAAATAATGATATCATCGACTATTTTAAGCATTATGGTGTAAAAGCCGCAGAGTTTCCATTTGTTTATTCTTCTTTTTCAGATAATATCGGTAAGGAGAATTTGAAAAATGCCTACCTTGATACCTGTGAGTGGGAAGTAAAAAAAAGATACAGTGAACAGCAGGATATTCTTGATTTTACACCGATCGATATCGAGCGTAAGACTCGATTTACAATGCTTAAAGAAGAACTTGCCTGCTGCGAACAGGTCGGGTTTGATAGTATTAATCAGGCTCTTTTGTATTGTGCGAAAAAAGATATCTTTAAGGACGAAATTCTGAAATACGCTGTATTTACTGAAAATGAAATTGATTCCGTAAAGAATGATTTATCACAATCTGAGATTGAAACAATGAAAAGAAGGGCGGATATGGTCAGCATTGCCAAAGAACTTATCAATGAATTTACAGTAATCGAATTTGAAAATGACGCAGATTTTTCTGACCTTTCTCATATACCGATTGCCTACACTACCGATGAGATACTTGAATTTCCGATTAATGTTTTTGTTGACCTCGAAAAAATGAAGTTGGTGAAGCGGTATAATAATAACAGCGAATTTGACAGCGGAGTATATTTTGGAGAAAGTAAAGACAAAATGTATATGATTTTGGGTAATCTTGAATTTGATGAACTGGTGAGCGTCCCTGATTATGTTAGAGAAGAAATTGGAAAAGACGATGCGCTTGACATGACAAATAATAGTTCGAGATCACTGTGATTTTGTCCGTGGACAAAATCGTACAACGCTATTTTTAAATGCAAAATTTATTTATTGTATTGACAAACGTTTTTATAATATGATATAATCGAGTTATAAAAACGAAAAATGCAAGTATAAATTTGTAGTTTTTGGCAATAATGCAATTGTATACAGTTTTACAAATGGAGTGAAACATATGAAAATATATAGTATAGCTGCAGAAAAATTTATGCTTTTTGATAAAATCAATATAGATTTCTCATCAGGAATAAACGTTATTTTTGGCGAAAATAGTACTGGAAAAACAGCATTGATAAAAGTGTTGTATTCGTCAAGTAAACTTATTGCTGATGATCATGCTAATAAAGAAGAACTTGAAAAAATCCTTCTTGAAAAGATGGTTGGAGTTTTTCGCCCTGACAAATCATCTATTGGTAGATTAGCTTATCGTCACCAAGGCGTAGGTGCGGCAAATGTTGGTATAAAATTTGATAAAGATAATTATTTAAATTTTAGTTTCACTTCTCGTCAAAGTAATCATCTTGATATTGACGTTAGTAAAGGAAAAAATAATTTTACTCCTATATTTATTCCTCCCAAGGAGATAATTTCATCAACAGGAGTATTTCCCTCTCTTTATGAGCGATATCATATTGATTTTGAAGAAACGTACTATGACCTTTGCAAGCTCTTGTTGCTTCCTTTAAAAAAAGGAAAAAACACAGATGAACAGAATACCATTCTTTCAAATGTTTCTGAGATAGTGAATGGCAACGTTGTACAGCGGGATAACCATTTTTTTCTTAAGGTCAGAGGTCAGGGTGAATTTGAAATGGGACTTGTGTCTGAGGGTTATAGAAAACTTTCAACATTGACATATCTTATTTTATCGGGCAGCTTGAATAAAAACTCCATTCTTTTTTGGGATGAGCCTGAAACAAATATGAATCCTAAAATGATTTATCACATTGCTAATACCTTAGTTGAGCTAGCCAAAATGGGCGTTCAGGTATTTATAACTACGCATAGCTATTTTGTTCAACAAGCTTTTAACCTGATTTCATCGTATTCAAATGATAATAAAAAAGCAAAGATAAAATTTATTTCATTGTATAGAAATGACGAAGGCAATGTCAGATATGAGTCGGGAAATACCCTTGACGATATTGAACATAATGCCATTATGGACGAATTTGATTGTCTTTACGATAGAGAGCAGGACATGATGGGATGATAGAGAGTAACATTGATTTTTGCTTTAAAGATAAATTTACAGCTTTTAAATTTGATGAAACAGAATACTATAAAAAATATACTAATGGAATAAAAGAAGGTAAAGGCGTAGATTTTATTGCTTTTTCAGATAAGGAAATAGTTTTCGTTGAAGTGAAGAACTGCATGGGTCATGAAAAAGAAAATGAATACCGAATACACGCAGGAAATGAGAATAGCTTTGATGTCGAGGTATCTCAAAAAGTGAATTGCACTTTGGCGTGTTTGACTGCATCACAAACTTTTGACGAGTTTAATAAGCCTAAGTGTATTTCGTCAGAATTTGTTAGATCGTTCAATTGTGTTGTAATGCCAAATTGTGAAATATCGGTCATCCTGTATCTTGAGGGTGATTTTAATATGAAAACGAGAAATAAAAAAATGATAATGAGTGCATTACAAGAAAAGCTGAAAAACCATTTTAAAGGTTGGCTGAATGTTCAAAGAGTAAAGGTTATTGATTCGACAGTTGAAAATAGATATTTTGATGCAAAACAAATGTGATTTACATAATAAAAGCACTGAGGATAATATATCTCAGTGCTTTTTTTCTCGAGAGTTTTCCCTGAAAACAAGTTCATAAATGTTTTAATCAATTCAAAAATGCACAATATTTGGCGCGAAAGTTTGGCTATTCTGCCGTTGACGTGTTTTCTTGCTGTATGGTATAATATAGGTGTAGAAAACATATGGGAGGTATAACAATGGTAAAAGATTATAAGTATTATAAAAACTTGCCCGAACTTGATGAAGCGAAGATAGAGAGCCTTATCAGACCGAGCAATGAAGTTGATGATTTTATCAAAAAAGGAGAAGAAAAGCTCAATGACCCTGAGTTTGATAAAAAAACAATGCTTCTTTACACCATTGACGAAATAAGAGATTTTGTCGGTGAGGAGTTTTGGTCGGCTACGGAACAGCCACAGCACATAGCAATGACCGAAGAAGAACGTTGTCTTGAACGAATGAAAGCATACTATGATAAGATTTTCAAAGCATACTATAATCAGCTTGACGGCATGGGTGAGAACCATGATTTCAGTGGCTCAAGAAAAGCTTTTTTACGCACATCGAAAAAATTTCAGATACAATTCAAGAATATGCTTTTTGAGATGAAAGTCAGCGAAGAAGATTTTTGGAAAAGGTTTGACCGCAACTCTGAAAGATACTGGCTGTCACTTTACTATCCACTTCTCCATACGCAGAGAGAACTGCCCTCAGAAGAACCGATAGAAATGCTCAGAACACACTATATGTTTTGGATAAACCATATGATAGAGGAGTTTATGAACGATAGATACATCTATTCGCTTAATCTTCAGGCAGGATATTTTAGCTAAATTTGTCCACGGACAAAATGAAAAATTGACACAAAGAAATGATTGTGATATAATTAAGTCGCAAAAATCAAAAGGAGGACCCCACAATGAAAAAAACAAATATAACAAGAACAATAACTTCCCTGCTCGTTGCAGCCGCTATGCTCGGTGTGACAAGCTGCGGACAGTCTGACAATACATCATCAGCCGCTCCAAAAGCGACAACCACTGCTGCTAGTGAAACTACAGAAATGGGAACAGTGACAAGCCGTTCGGCAACAACTACATCTATATCTGCAACAAGCAGCACATCAGCAAGCAGCTCTGTGACCTCCTCCGCACAGGGCTCTGCTGCATCTACCACCACCAAAAGCGGCACTACCACTAAAACAAGCGGCGGTAAGACAGGCGGTCAGCCTGCAAGCAATGGCGGAACAGTAAACAACGGCGGTCAGAGCTACAGCGGAAACACCACCAACAACGGAAACGGCAGCTACAACTATCAGCCTGCGGAAACACAAGCTCCTCAGACCGAACGTCAGACAGAAAGACAGACTGAGCGTCAGACACAAAAGCAGACCACCACAACAGCAAAGAAAACGCAAGCTCCGAAGCCAAAGCCGACTACAACTACAACTGCTAAACCAAAGTTTAAGCTGACACAGAATGATATAGACAGAGTGGTTAAGGAACTTCAACAATATAGTAATGAAACTTGTGACTTTGACGCTATCTTCTATACAGAGCAGGAAATGTGGGATAACATAGCCACAAGAAATCTTGACAACAGCTCATGGGGAACACCTGACACTGTTTCGCCTGATACTTATTCGTCTTATGATGAACTTTATCGCAAAGTAAAAGGACACATTGATGTTCTATATGACAGAATAGGCAAAGACCAAGCACATATAGTTGTGTATCAGCAATGGCATGGTGACGGCTCAGCTATCAACAGTGACGGCAAGCCTGCATGGGAAATATACCTCCTTTACTGATATATAAATAAAACTGAATAGAGTTTAAAAGCAATTCGATTTTCTTTCGGGTTGCTTTTTTTATTGCCCGAAAATCAAGCCTTATGGCTTTTTAGATAGATAAAAAATTTTTAGGAGGAAAACAAATGAAAAAGAAAAGTCTTTTCAAACGTCTTAGCAGTGTTGCACTCGCATTTCTGCTCAGCTTGTCGGCTCTTACACAAGGCATAACAGCCAGTGCGTTCTCCGACAAAAACCAAGCCACACAGCAGTGGCTGTCAACATGGAGCTATGATTTCCGTGGTTCAGGTCTGCCAAATGGCTATGATATTGAAACAGGGAAATACAATGACACTCACTTCACTGGATACTTTGCGTCAGAAGTGCCGTATTTCACAACATCTGATAACAACTACGCTTACTGCATTAACTTTGATAAGCTGCATAATAGCGGAACAGTTTCAAAGCAGCAGACACTTAATGATTACATGAAAAACGGTCATATTCCTGATGATATGCAGTATCAGATAAAAGAGTTCTGTATTTACAGTTACAAAGGCAAAACTCAGTACGGCTATTCTAAGGACACCGAACTGTGTGCGTCAAGTGTTATGTCACAGGCGGTTTCTGCACGTTTTTTTGATGAAAGCACAACAGGACTTTCAAGCAATGAAACAAAGCTTCTCAACGCCTACAGCTACAACGGCAGCAACGCAAGCAGTCATCACAATGACCTTGTCGATTGCTACAAAAAGATGAAGTCTGAAATGCTTTCGCACTACAATATTCCTAGTGGTACGTCAAAGGCTTCTTACGGCAAGCCACTTGACAAAGCTTCATATCCTGCAAAATATGATGTCAAGACAGGCAAGTGGACAGCAAAGCTCAAGCTTGACAGCCTTTCACAGTTCAGCGTTTCAAAGCCGAACTCAGTGACTGTTACACACTCAGGCTCAAATATGACTATCACAGCAGACAATGAGAAAGATCTGAAAAACGTTGTTTTCACGCTCACAAAGACAAAGGGCAAGTATGTTGAACACATAGACGAGTGTTCACCTCTTATCCTTTCGGGCGGCTCAGACGTTCAGGAAATGGTGGTTTCCTGCTATGAGGATAAAGACCCTGTTAAGGCTTATCTGAAAATAACAACGCCAACAGGCTCAGCTCACATCAACAAAACATTCACAGATTACTTCGGCAACGCTCAGACAGCCACAGCGGATATGTACAAGTCCGTTAAGTTCCAGTTGGCATACAAGGACGGCAACAGCTATAAGTTTGTAAAGGCAACTGGAAAGGACGGAAGCTACAGCTTCACTGATTTGGCTTCACAGGCTACAGAGCTTACGCCGAACAGTAAAGACGGCACTATTGATATCACAGGACTGCCAGAGGGCAGCTACGAGTGGCGTGAGATATCCACAGCAGACGGATATATGATATCATCGAAGAAAGCTATCACTGTTTCCGCTGACAAGACGGCTACAACTGAGTTCATCAACAAGGCTTCTGCTCCTGACAAGGGCAAGATAACCATTCATAAGCGTGACGCTGAAACAAGAGCTGACCTTGAGGGCGCTAAGTTTGAAGTGGCAGCAGCCGAGGATATCTACGTTGGCAACGGATATTGTATCTACCCGAAAGGAACAGTTATTGACACCATAACCACAGGCACAGACGGCATAGCTGAAACAACAAAGGCTCTCTACAAGGGCTACAGCTATACAGTGACAGAAATCGAAGCACCAAAGGGCTATTCGATATCCGATGAGCCTACACAGACTATCAAGCTTGTTGAACAGCAGGCTGAGTTTGTTGTTGATTTTGACAATGAACAAAACACTATTCCTTTTGAGATAACAAAGACTGACATTTCAACAGGTGAGCTTATCCCTGATTGCACTTTTGAGATTTTAAATGAAAATAACGAGCAGGTCATCACAGGCACAACCGATGAGAACGGCATTGCACATTTTCAGCTCGCCATAGGAAAGTATTTCTATCGTGAGATTTCAGCACCTGATATCTACGAGATAGACGATACTCCTTATCCTTTTGAGATAACTGAAAACGATGATATCGTCAAGGCTAAAATGACCAATAAGAAGAAAAGTGGCTCTATCAAGGTCACAAAGTCTACTACAGGCAATCTCAATATTGAGGGCATTAAGTTCTTTGCAACAGGTATTTCCGATACAAACAAGGACTTGAAGTTTGAAGCGACAACAAATGAAAATGGCGTAGCAATGTTCGATAAGCTTGTTATCGGCAAGTATGTCATCACAGAGGACGGATCAACAGTTCCTGCGGCTTACCTCACTGCTGATGAGCAGGAAGTAACAGTTGAATACAACGAAACAGCAGAAGTCGCTTTTGAGAATATCGAAAAAACAGGCTCTATCACAGTTCACAAGACTACAGAGGGACAGAAGAATATTGAGGGTATCACTTTCTATCTGAGAGGTACATCTGACAGTGGCAGAGAGATAAACATTCCTGCAACTACCGATAAAGACGGCGTAGCAGTTTTTGAGAACGTACCGATAGGTACATACAGTATCATCGAGGACGAAGAAACAGTGCCATACGGCTATCTCGTTGCCGATGAAAAAGAGGTCACTGTTATCTACTCAGAAACTGTTGACGCAGAAATAATCAACAACGAGCAGACAGGTACTATCAAGGTACACAAGAGAACAGAGGGTGATCTGAATATTTCAGGTATAACCTTCTATCTGAAGGGCACATCAGACACAGGACGTGAAATTGATATCCCTGCGGTAACTGATGAGAACGGCATAGCAAAGTTCGAGAACGTACCGATAGGTACATACAAAGTTATCGAGGATAAGGAAACAGTTCCGTATGGCTATCTCGTAGCTGATGAAAAAGAAGTCAAGGTCGAGTATGCACAAACTATTGATGAAACAATTCTGAACGCTGAGCAGACAGGTATAGTTCAAGTCCACAAGAAAACTGACGGAATGACAAACATTGAGGGCATTCGTTTTATTCTTTCGGGTGTGTCTGACACAGGCAGAGAGATACGCATTGAAGCTGTTACCGATAAGGACGGCATAGCGAAGTTTGAAAACGTACCTATAGGTACATACACTATCACAGAGGACGGCAGCACAGTTCCATACGGTTATCTTGTGGCTGACTCCAAACAGGTAACTGTTACTTACGCTCAGACAGTGGACGCAGATATGTTCAATGAAAAAGTTCCTGACACGCCAAACACTGGTTCTTCCGACAATGACATTGACGGCAGAACAGTTCTTGGCGGTGTAGTTGTCATACTCGCAGGATTTGCTATCGTGATGTTCAGCCGAAAAAGAAAAGAAAGATAATTGATACTGTCTGAAAAAAGACAGTAAAAAGGGGATCAATTTATCTATAATGAAGAAAGCGCCTGCAACGGGGCAGGCGCTGAGGAGGACGGGAATGAATAATGTGAATATCGATTTTAATTTCAAGTATCCAAGTAAAAAAGAAAGAGTAATTTATACAGTAACATCTGTTTTAAAAGATGAAATTAGATTGTTTGGTAAGAGTGTCATTTCAGCTATTCTAGTATGTGTTTGTTTTGAAAACGGCTGGATCTTACCGCAAGAACACTGTGATAACAATGATTTTATGATAGTTCTGTTTGCAATTTTCTGCTTTATGCAGTGTGCTATATTGATAAATGTATTCTCAAAAAAATACACATATGAGGGAAACATTATAGCCAAATTAAATGACGAGAAAATTATTTGTAGAGGATATTCTAAGAGAGGTGATAATGGTGAATAATGACAATGAACTCCATGATGTAACTTTTAAAATCAGGTATCCTAGCAAAAAGGAAAGATTTTTATATGCGGTAAAGTCCATTTTAATAGATGAGTTGACTATTCTTGCTGAAAGTATTGCTATAGCTGCAATACTTTGCTCTTTCTTTTCAAACGAATGGTCTATACCTCAAAAATACAATGTATTTATAGTACTATTGTACGTTGTATTTTTTGTTTCACAAATATTGATACTTTTAAGGGCTGCATTAACAGGGAGATACACCTTAAAAGAAATAATCATTCGGAGAATTGAGAAATGAGCATATTTAAAAGATTGGAAAATCACTATAAAAGTAAGAGCTACTTGACATATCATGCGGCTAATGAGCATGAACAGCTGCTGTTATTTTATCCAAATTATAAAAGCACAAGCAGTTTAAATAGAAAAAAGCCCCTGCAACTGGGCAGGGGCTGGGGAGGTAGAGATATGAATAATGAGAAAATAAAAGAAATCGAAGACTTCTCAAAAGGAATGTGGTTAAATTATGGTTGTAAGGTGGCAAAAGAAATACCAAATAGGCAGTTTCTAATGATAAAAACATCACACGCAAATAGTATTTTAAATGGTCTTAGCCTGTCGGGTATTCAATTTTCTGCTAAGTATGATGAAAGAAACCTTATGTTATATTATTCTCTTAATGATAAGATAAAGGTAAAAGAAATACTTAATAAAGCAAAAACTGATACTGCCAATTTTATCGAACAATTACTTTCTGACTATGATTGGGGTTCTAAGGAAAGCTATGCTTCCCTTTTGCCTGAAATAGCTGATATTATGAGTATTTCAATTTCTACATTAGAAAATTATCCTCCTCTTGTACAATTACGGCTTGAAATGGCATATGCACATTTTTGGTTTTCTGATAAAAGAACTATTTATGAGGTACTCAGTTCTATCTTGAAAAACTACTTATAAAGTACAAATGTTATAGACAAATCGAGCAAGAGGTAATTATGACATTATATAAAAATATTTTGATTCACTTAAATAAATACGGACACAATATAAATGATATTTTATGGGTTGGAAACACAAGGCAGCATATGAACCTATCTATATTTTGGAACTTTGCCTAAAAACACGATTTAAAATCGGTCTATAAAATTCCAGATGATTTCATTATTGTTGGTTCAGATTTTTGGCTTTCAAAGAAATACTGTGATGATGATTTCTACCAAGATCTATCGGATTGTTGGAAATATAACAAATATCCGTCAAAACCATCATGTGAAAAAAATGAATGGGTATCATTCTTTAACACAGATGAATTATCTTTCCTTAAATTAGAGTTTGGACTAACGACAAATGCACACAACTCAGATTTCTAAAACGAATGACATATTTGAAAGATAATGGGTATGAATTAATTGGAGTATAGCATATTTATTTACAAATTGCAAGCGGTTTAAATAGAAGAAAACGCCTGCAACGGGGCAGGCGCTGGGGAGGTAGAGTAATGTGAACACTCTTTTTTTGATTATATGCTATGTACTTGTAATAGGATCTTGGTCTTTGTTGTGGTCAATATACACTGGTGATCCTCTATATATTTGGCGAAAACCAATCGAAATTATTAAGAAAAAAGGAAAGCGTTTCAAGGTGAAATCATGAAGATACTCGATATCTTATTCGTTGTATTTGAATTGTACAATTTTGTCGGCTTGTTTAAACTAAGAAAAAGTGATAAAAAGGAAATAAAAGTGATAAAAGAACAAAAAGCCACAGAACACATGAATGAGGAGCTGATAAGAATGATAAAACTAAGAATACAGGGTTTACCCGATGAGGTCGAGAAGTTTTCCGAACAGCTGAAAAAGGACGGCTATCACTTTTTGATGGAGAGTGATGACTATCCGAACAGAAATTCGGAGTATGTAAGAAGATATGTGGAGGTAATGCTTGATGAAGATCAGGATCAATAGTTCTTGCAGAAAACGCCGTCAAGATCGCTACAACGGTATGGGACGCTGCCTTTGTATTGAGCCAAAGCGTTTATGCAATGAAAGCAAAAAGCTGATAGTTGTTGACCCTATGTCTAATGTCATAGTCGTGACAAAGGAAAAAGATTATGGAGCAAAAAATGAATGAGTATAGATACTTTATAGCAGACGATAACAAAACAGGAACTCTGATTTTCAGTAATGAAATAAAGGGAGAAGATATGCTGCTTCTTGTCGGATACGTTATCTACTTTTACAATGCAGCGTCCGTTGATGATATCGTGGACAAGCTTGTAACCATGTATGGCTTTAGTGTCATAAAGGAACATATTACAGCTCTTGACCTCAACACTAATCCTGATACGCCTTATACATACTATGACCTTATCGATGAGGGCGGCTATTGTGAAAGTGATGGATATATGTACACCGATATTGACAGAATAAAGAAACATTTTTCAGGAGAAAAATCACAGAAGATGTTACGCACTATCGGTCGATTTTCCAAAAGAACATTTTCCTAGAGAAAGGATGAGATTCTTGTCAAATCCTAAACAATTAAGGTTTATCATTTCAAGAAATGGTGACACAGCAAAAACTGTTCTCAAAACCTCATACGATATTGTAAGCTTACCATATTTACTATCGTATGTTATGGGAATTTTCTTTGAAGAATATGAAGATGAAGGCATTGGCTTTAGCTCAAGCGAGCTTACTGATATGCTTTTGACTATGTATCCAAACGATTTTGCGGTATCAGCGGAACAGGCGGATCTTGTTATTGATGATTTAGAAACATGGGAAAGAAATTGCAGTTCATATGATACCATAAGAACAATAAGAATTTTTAAGCCAAAGGAATTAAATCTTTCTGAAAAGCTATTTTGTAAATTAAAGAAACACTTCAAGCAGAATGGGTTTCATGCCGTGTATGCCGAAACAAACGAAGAAAGCCTGATTATTTTTTACAGACCCCAAAGTAATCAAAGAGTATTCGGAATACGAAGAAACTGTTATTCTAAAAATGGCAATAGCATAGAAATTGGTCTTTTAATAAATGAAAACACATTTTTGTGGTTTAAGACAGCAGCTATCGTTTCCTATAAAAAAATTTTAAAACCGATATTCAACGATGTGATACAGGAAATAAATAAAATCACTATTGATGAAAAAGCATTGCCACAAGATATTTTTCTTAATCCTTATGTGGCGTGTTTGGAGTATCTAAGCAAATATGGGTATTCAATAAAAACTATAGAATGGGAGTAAAAGCAATGAAAAAACATTTCTTCTCAAAGCTTGCAAAACTACATAAAAGGAATAGTGATAGACCACAGATGTATAACTTGAAGGAAATATCTTCTGACGGAAAAGTTGTGGAGTTCCCGTATATTTCTGCTGATAAATGTGGAGTTATCAATATAAAAGGACTTCCTGTTGGAACATATAAGTTCACCGAAGTTATAAATGACACACAACTTAAAATTGCAAACACGAGCGTGTGAAGAAATTCATACGCTCTTTTTATATGCGAAAGGAGAAACAACATGAATACTGAAACGCCAAAGAAAACTAAGTTTGATATCTTGGAAGAAATCATGATAAGCTTTCAAGATGATTATGAAACAGATTATGCTCAAACCCATTGGGTGAAAACCTACAAAGAGCGGAAAGAGCGATTAATTCAGCTTCAAGAGGAAGAATGTGAACTGCAAGCGAATGTCATTGATGACGCACACGATTTGGGCTTTGTTGAGGGCGTAAGATATGCACTCAACATCATGGATATGACAGACACAGGAAAGAATAAGGAGCTTTTGGAACGGCTCTTAAATATTCTTGAAAGAGAGGTCGGTGTGAATGGCAAAAAAGGATAAAGAAAAAATGCTGTTTGCAGGAATACGAAAAGGAATTATAGATACTAACAGAATTTGCAAAGAGGTTGAGATTTATACGGACGGATATAAGCTCTATCTGAAATATGAGCGTAATCCAGATACTTGTGCAGTGTGCGGAGAGCATACACATAGCAGAATACTATGTAACGGCAAACCAGTGTGCAGGCAGTGTATGATGAAAATGAAAGAATGGTCTGAAAACTACCAAACGCAAAAAATTCATCTGTTAGACACAGGCTATGCGTCAGCAGTTTCATTGAGTGGTAATCGTTACTTGGTGTTTATTCCGCAGGATTTAACGGATACCATGTTTAAATCCTATGATAAAAACAAGACACTTGTAGGAGAATTATTTGATGATGAATTCTTGGTTATCAATGACAGAGATGAACAGGATCATAATTGCTATTTCTGTGGCAAGGTTAATGCACCATTTGAAATAGAAAATAAGCATATATGTTATAACTGTGCTAAAGAAATTGCTATAAAGGGGGAGTGTAAAGTGTGATTGAAATAGAACGCAAAATAAGTCAGTTTACTAGCTGTGGAAACCTTGATATCAAGTGTTGCGAAAATTGTGTAAACTATGTTTCAGGTTTATGTATACTGAATAATGTCGCAGTGGTGGACGAATATTCTGACTTTGATTGTGATGAGTGGCAGTTGGAGCAGGAGGAAAACTATCAAAAAAGAGGAAAAAGACTATAGGAGGTCTGTATTACAATGAAAATTTCAGTTAGAACAACGCATTATACTAACGATAATAGCCCTCAGTTGAGAGGTTATGCTACAGTCAAGTTTGATGACAGTTATGTGCTTGAGTCGGTGAAGATAATGGAAAGGCAAGACAGTAATGAGATTTTTATTGCGCTGCCGTCACTGATGGTTCGTACAAAGGACCAGAACGGAAATTATGTTATCAATGATAAGGGTGAATATGTTAAGGAGTTTAAGGAAGTTTTTCACCCTATCACCGCAGAGAGCCGAAAGGTGCTAAATTCGGCTATAATGGACTCATTCAGTAAAAATGATGGCAAGTATACAACAGTGGAGTTCGGTAATGACAGGTTTCAGCCCACTTTGGCAAGAATATTTGAAAGTTCCGTTAAAGATATAGAGGGTGTTGGCTCTGTGATTTTTTCTGACAGTTTTGTGCTTGAAAATGTTCAGGTCAGAAATGGCAAAAGCGGTGAATATTTTGACTCGCCCAAACGTAAGGTCAGAAATGAGAAAAAAACGTCAGGCTATGAGTATGTGGAGTTCTTTCACCCAGTAAAGGCGGAAACCTACAATGAACTTCGTGACAGTGTTGTGAATGGTCTGAATTATACGAGAAATATGAAAAGAATGAACTCATACGATAACAGCAGAGGACAAGACGAAGTGCTTGACATGACAGGTGAAAACAGAGGTCTAGGAAGATAATATAAAAAAAGCCGTTACAAAGCTATACGGCTCTTTTTTTTGCGCAACAACCCATATAAATGCTACTCTTTTTAGAGAATTGTTTGCGGAGGATTATAAAAAGATGAAAAAATTTAATTTGCAGGAATGGCTCGAATTTCATAAGTTTGCGTCTAATCTATATGCCTATCCATATGATGAACAGCTTCAGATTTACAATATTAACAGAAATGCTACGGCTGTAGCTCCATTTGAGGTATGGAGCAATATTGGACTTCGTATCAATGGTGGTACAAGGTCAATGACCATTTATGACAAAAACGGCATAAAGAAACATTTGTTTGATGTATCTCAAACTAACGGAAAAGATATCAAGCCGTGGAAATACAACGTATCATATAATGAGTATATCTTTGATATGTTGGATAAGATGTACGAAAAGAATGGTAGTGAAACAAGAGCAGATCGTGGTGAGAAAACCTTTCATAATAACATTTATGATTATGTTTTCGAGTCGGTGTATTCACACCCAAAGTCACCAACAGGACAGCTTTCAACGGAATTATGTGAGCTGATCGCAGAAACAGTTACATATACAGTATGCGAAAGATTAAACGTCATTGAAGAACAGTACAAGTACGATTTTTCAAACTTCCCTGTAATCAATGAAAATGCTCAGGAGCTTGTAGGTACTGTTGCGGCAGTCTATGTCAATGTCTTTTGCCGAACTGCAAAACAGCTTGTAAAAACTGTGTCACTGGAAGAAGCTCAGGGCAGACAGGCTATGCGTAAGCCAATTGTCAATGATGATATTTCAGAGTTTGAGCAGAAAGTCACAGTTGAAGAAACAACAGTGACAGATAAAGCTGATATCGAAACGGAAAATGATATATCTGAAAAAGAAGATGATAGATATGTTGTTGAGCCTGATGATACGGTTGAGCCTGAGCCTGACTACAATGAATTTGTAGAAGTTCCTGAAAAAGCTGAACGTCTGACGCTTACCGCTGAGCAACAGGAAACAGTGCTTAAACAGATTTTTCAGGCGGATTATAAAAAAGTTAATAAGCAGGCAGTTATCAAGTTCTATAACATCAACAAGTCAGCTAAGGTGCTTATGCGGTATACCTATGCTGTATATAAAGGTTCACACCCTATCGAGCTTGCTGAAATGCCTGATGTAGTCAAATGGTCTGCGACTTCCAAGGGCGTTGTCTTTGCTGACGCTAATGGAGCGGAACTATACTGTGTAAACTGGCGTACTGCCTGTGGCTATGTTAAGCAGCTCATCAGGGATAACGAGTATGCCATAAGCAACACCATAGAGGCAACATCTGAAAAAGAAGAAAAAGAAACTGAAAAATACCGTGGTAATATTATTTCCGCAAGCACGATGAAACAGCAAAGACTGTATTCAAAGTTTGTCGAGCTGTTTCCTGATTTTCTGACGGACTATAAATATCTCAAGCTTGAAAGCGACTTAGGCTTTATGACTTTGTCCTTAGACAAAATCGGTAGCAATTCTGTAGCAATGGCACATTACTATGAGCAGAATGGCGATTTAATGGTTGACCCTGAAATAGTGTTTGATATTGATAGTAAAAATAAAACACTTACTGCAATTTCATATCAACAGGACGGCATGAGCATATATAAAACGTATGAACCAGACAGTGACGAACAGGATAATTGCAATTCTTTTGTAGATACTTGGTTCAATAATATTTCAACTCAGGCGTATAAACCTGTCAGAGCAATAAACATACACGAAAAAGAGATAACATTTGCGAATGTTTTGTCCATGGACAAAAATGAGAGTGAGGACAATATTAAACCTATAAGCACCACGCTTATTGTTAATATTTATGGTGGTCCAGGTGCAGGAAAATCAACAACTGCATTACAACTTGTTGCCGAATTAAAGAAACTGGGGTATCACGCTGATTATGTTTCCGAAGTTGCAAAAGAGCTTGTATATGCCAAGGACTTTGAACACCTTGATGGAACTCTAAAAAATCAAAGCAAAATACTTTCAGAACAAAAAAGGCGTCTGGATATAATGCTAGACAATGTAGATGTGGTAGTCACCGATTCGCCTCTTTTGCTTAACACAGTCTATCTTAAAGAAAATGCACCTGAGTATATAGAGAGCGTTTTTTCTCAATATGAGAATTATAACAACTATAATGTTGTTGTTGAGCGTGACTTGTCTGTCAAATTTGAGCAAGAGGGCAGAATTCATAATCTTGAAGAAAGTATCAAAAAAGACGGTGAGATAAATACACTGCTTGACTCTCACGATATAGATTATCAGCGTTTTGATAGAAACAATATTGCAGGTATACTTGACGGAATCATTTCGAAAATAAATGATATTAAGATAAGTGAAAGTATTACCGCTGACAATACAGAAGATGAGGACAATACGATCGTTATTTCCGAAAATGGTGTATCGAGAGAGTATATCATTGAGCAAAAACGAGATAACATTGTTAATGTTGTTGAGAAAGAGAGCGGTGAGTACGCAGTTGAAGTTGACCTAGAAAATAGGGTAGCTGTCAAGTTTATTTCCTCTTTTTCAGATAATCAAAAAAATCAGTTTTTTGAATATTTCAAAGACTATGACGCTGTATATAACAAAGAAAGCTTTATACAGTCAACGGCAAAAGCACTTCTTCTCGGAGCTGAAACGGATGATGATTATGTCATTATAAAGCATATTGAAATGATTGATAATGACCCTGATAACATCAAGGTTGTTGATGATAACGGCTCTGAAAAATCATTTGCAGAACAGGTTGATGAAGCTTTAGGCGGAGTATTACCATTCTATACAAGCTTAAAAGTATGTGACACTCCACAAATCTTGCTTGATGTTGGCTGTGAACAGCTGCCTATGCTGTATACACAAAAGCATTTGAAAAATGCAATTTTACCGCCTGATGAAAAAAATCATCGGCATGGTCTTGAAATTGAGCAGATAAAAAGATTACCAGAACTTCTCTCGCACCCTGTAATGATTATTGATTCTCCAAATCGTAAAGACAGTATCATTGTTGTAACATCAGAAGTTGACAAGAGTGATAATCCGATAATTGCGAGCATAAAGCCAAATGGCGAGGGTAGATATGAAGTTGAAAATGTCAGCTCTAATTTCATTACAAGTGTGTATGGGAGAAATAATTTTTCTGAGTATTTTAGGAGAATAGTTCAATCTGATAATCTCCTTTTTTGTGACAAACAAAAAAGCCAAGCAATGTTTGAGAGATGGGGAGAACAATACTCCGAATTAACAAACAATCTTGACTTCAATATTATTATACACCAAAGTCGCAATATTGTCAAGGGTATGCAGCAGGAAAATAATGCAGAACAACTCTCTTTCTTTGAAAATTCGACATTGGAAGATACGGAAGTTGAGATACCTTTTGCAGTTGGTGATGAAATAGATTATGGCGAACGCCATTACACGATTTCAAAAATCGACAAAGAGAAAAATACAGTTACGCTCCTTGACTATAATACAGGTTGGTATCCTATTTCTCATGATGAGGACTTGTCAATGGTCATTGCCGAGTTTGAAGCGGTGAGGGAAAAGGAGATAGTTGAGTCTGAAGCATTGGCAACTAAGCCTAACAACTTTGTTAAAATAGATGATGAAGGCTCGGTCAATAGCGGCTCTTTATCTGAAAATTTTGTTATCACTGACGAACAGCTAGGCATTGGAGGTCCAAAGCAGAAATTCAATAGAAACGTGACAGCTATTCAGCTTCTAAAAAAGATTGAAGAAGAAAATCGCAACATAACCAAAGATGAACAGCAAGTGCTGTCGGAGTATGTTGGTTGGGGCGGTATCCCTGAAGCGTTTGATAAAAATAATAGCTCGTGGTCGCAGGAGTATGAACAACTGAAAAATCTTCTTACGGAAGAAGAATATCAAAATGCCATAGGCTCGGTGCTTAATGCCCATTACACACAGCCTGTTGTTATCAACGCAATGTATACAGCGTTGTCAGAGCTTGGCTTTAGTGGCGGTAAAATACTTGAGCCAGCCGCAGGCGTTGGAAACTTTATCGGCTGTGCGCCTGAGAATATTGCAGATAGGTCATTCTTTACTGCGGTGGAGATAGACAGCATATCAGGCAGGATTGCAAAACAGCTCTACCCTGAGTCAGAAGTTCAGGTGTGTGGCTATGAAAACGCAAAGCTCAGAGCAGGCACGTTCGATGTGGCAGTCGGCAATGTTCCTTTCGGTGATTATAGTGTAGTCGATAAGAAGTATAATCGTGACCATGCTATGATACACGATTATTTCTTCCTAAAAACGCTTGAAATGGTCCGTCCAAATGGTGTGATAGCTTTTATCACGTCAAAAGGAACAATGGATAAGCAGAGTAGTAAAATCAGAAAGCAAATAGACGAAAAAGCTGAGTTTATCGGTGCAATTAGGTTGCCGAATACGGCTTTTAAAGCTACTGCAGGCACAACAGTTGTCAGTGATATAATCTTTCTGAAGAAGAGGTCATTTCCACAGACAAAACTCAGTGAATGGGTCGATACCGCCTATAATGAAGATGGTCAGCGTATAAATCAGTATTTTATCAATCACCCTGAAATGATATGTGGAGAGCTAAAAATAAAGTCAGGTCCTTATGGTCCTGAAATGACAGTTGACCCTTTTTCAGATAAAAGTCTGAAAGACGCATTGTCAGAGTGTGTTGAAAATCTAGTGAATAATACAGATGTGCGCTATACACAATTATCTCTCAGACCAGTAGCCGCTGAAGCAGACGATACGCAGAAACAGGAAGAAGCATTGCCTGCACCTGAAAACATTCCTGACGGATTTTACGTTTCAATTAATGATAATATCTATAAAAGAAACGGAAGCGTTCTTGTAGAAGCAAAAAGGAAAAGCGGCAAGGCGTTTACAGAAAGAGAAAAGGGAATGCTCACTCTTGCGATAGACCTTGCCAAAGATTTGAGGTATGCTGTAAACATTCAAAACACAGACATATCGGATGAGGACTACGAGAAAATCAGAATAAGTCTTGAAAGCAAGTATAATTATTTCTCCGTAAAATACGGCAAGATAACAGACCCGAACAATAAACTGGTTTACAACACTCTCAGATATGTGAGGGACGATAATCTCGATTTCCTTAAGAGCATTGAAACACCAAAGTTTGAAAAGTCAGATATTTTATTGAAAAGAACAATACGTCCGTCAATAAAAATAACTCACTGTGATACAGTTGAGGACGGCTTTCAGGCTACTCTTGCGGAATATGGATATATTGACCTTAATCATATATCGAAAATAACAGGATATAAAGTAGACGAGTGCATTAACAGACTTAACGGCATACTTATGTATCGTGACCCTGACGAATTTTTTTCTGCTGACATTAAGCCTACTGATGGTTGGTTGACGGCAGACGAATACTTGTCGGGAAATGTGGTCGAAAAGCTTAGAAAAGCAAAACTTCTATCATCAAGGTTTCCTGAGCTGAAAGTAAACGTTGAAGCACTTGAAAAGGTACAGCCTGAAAAAATCAAAGCAGTTGATATACTAGCTCAGATAGGCTCATCATGGATACCTGAAAAATATATAGAGCAATTTGTAGAAGAGGTTTTCGGCATTGGTACAGTTGTTGAACACAACACTGCAACAGCAAATTGGAAACTGTCAAATAAGGTCAATGGCAATTATCACTCGTCCACAAGCACGGAGTATGGAACAGTGGATATAAATGCTATGTACATACTTGAAAATTCTCTTAACCTGAGAGATAGCACAGTATGGCGAGATAAGCGTGATGAGCTGGGTCACTTGGTCTATGATGATAAAGGAAATAAGGTCAGAGAAAAAGACGTAGAGAAAACCATAGCTGCTAATCACAAGGCTGAGAAAATCAAGGAAACATTCAAAGAATGGGTATGGACAGACGCATATAGAACGCAGGACCTTGAAAACATCTACAACGCAAAGTATAACACAGAACGTGCAAGAACGTATGACGGCTCACATCTGTTTTTTGCAGGAATGACAAGTTCAATACAGCTTGCGGATCATCAGAAAAATGCAGTTGCACGAGTTTTGTATGGTGGAAACACATTGCTTGCTCACGTTGTCGGTGCAGGAAAAACATTTGAAATGACAGCCGCTGCCATGGAAATGAGGAGAATAGGTGCTGCAAATAAACCGCTGTTTATTGTTCCTAATCATCTGATAGGACAGTGGGGAAAAGAGTTCTTGACGCTTTATCCTGACGCAAATATTCTTCTTGCAACATCAGAGGATTTTGAGAAAAGCAGGAGAAAAGCGTTTGTTAATCGAATAGCAACAGGAGATTATGACGCAGTAATAATGGGCTATTCAACTTTTGCAAAGATATCAATTTCGCCTGAAAAGCGAAAAGAATACTATCAACAGCAGATAGATGAGCTTATAGACATTATCCAAAGTTCTGATGATGACGATAATCTGTCTGTTAAGGACGCTCAGAAAAAGAAGAAGCAGTTAGAAACAAGACTTAAAAATCTTGAATATGATACTGAGCAGGACGATAATATCTATTTTGAAAACCTTGGCGTTGACGCACTTTTTGTTGATGAAGCACATAATTTCAAAAATCTTTCCATAAACACAAAGCTGTCAAGGATTGCAGGCATACAAACGACTGAGTCCAAACGAAGTGAGGACTTGCTCCTGAAAATTCAGTACATTAAGGAAAAGCAGAATGGATTGGATCGTGGCATTGTATTTGCAACTGGTACGCCTATCTCAAACTCACTTACTGAAATGTATGTCATGAAAAAATATCTCGAGCCTGATTATCTCAGAGAAAAAGGTCTACAGCATTTCGATTCATGGGTTGCCGATTTTGCAGAAGTGACAACAAATATAGAGTTATCTCCTACAGGTAACTCGTGGAGAGCCAAAAAACGTTGCTCAACGTTTAAAAATTTGCCTGAATTGATGAGTATCTATCGCAGAGTGGCAGATATCCAAACAGCAGAAACATTGAAGTTACCAGTGCCAAAGCTGAAAAACGGCAAGTATACGATATGCCTGACTAAGCCGTCAGAGGAACAGAAACTATTTATCTTTGATTGTGGCGAAAGAGCAGAGGAAGTTCATCAAAAACGAGTTGACCCTAGCAAGGATAATATGCTGAAAATAACCAATGACGGAAAGATGTGTGCGTTAGATATGCGACTTGTCGACCCAACTGTGGAAGATAATCCTGACAGCAAGGTTAATATGGCGGTAAATAACATCTTCAACAAATGGGAAGAAACAAAAGATGATAGCCTGACACAGGTAGTTTTCCTTGACCGCTCTACGCCGTCAAAGGGTTTTAACCTATATGATGATATCAAGAGCAAGCTTATTGCTCTTGGTATTCCTGAAGAAGAGATAAAATTCATTCATGACGCAAAAAATGATAAGGAAAAGGTAAAGCTCTTTGAAGATGTGAATGAGGGCAGAGTGCGTATACTTATCGGCTCTACGGAGAAAATGGGTGCAGGCACAAACATTCAGAAAAAACTATGCGCACTTCATCACATAGATGTTCCATGGCGTCCGTCTGATATCGAACAGCGTGAGGGACGTATACTCCGTCAGGGAAATGACTGCAAGGAGGTCGAAATTTTCCGTTATGCAACAGAGGGTACATTCGATAGTTACTCGTGGCAGACAATTGAGTATAAGCAGAAGTTTATATCTCAGGTCATGACAAATAAACCGCTTGGACGTTCGATAGATGATGTTGACGAAGCGGCATTGAACTACGCTGAGATAAAATCTTTGGCAACAGGTGACCCTCGCATTAAAAGACAGCTCGAGCTTTCAACTCAGGTGGATAATCTGTGCCGTGAAAAGGCAGAGTTTGAAGCTGATAGAATGAAAGCAAGAGAAGAAATAACATTCACTATTCCTACGCAAATAAAAAGAGCAGAGAAGTTTATCGAGATATTCGATAATGCAGTAGAGTATTCAAAGCAATATCCACGTTCTGAGAATTTCTGCGTAGAAATAGTTGATAACAAGATAACAGATAGGGAAGAAGCAGGCAAGGCTGTAAAAGCATTGCGAAAAGTTGGTGGCGAAGAGCCTATTGATGTGTGTGATTACAGAGGTTTTAAAATACAAATTCAGTATTCATCACTTGGCGGATATGGCTCTTTCAAGACAATAGTTTCGCACGAAAATGCAACGCTCTTTACTTCTCTTGGCGTGTCGAACACAGATGTTTTTGATAACATTGATAATGCTATAGACGTTGATATGCCACAGTTGTTATCGAAACATAAGGAAGAGTTGAAAATAGCTCAAAAAAATATGCAGAAGTCAAAAGAGATAGCAGAGCGAGAGTTTCCGAAGTTAAAGGAGTATCAGGAAAAGAGAGAAGAACTCAATAAGCTCACATCGGAAATAGGCTTGAATGATAACTCAGGGGATATGGATATAGTTTTCAAGCAAGACGCTGTTACTTCTGTTATCGACAAGAGCTACATCCGAGATAATTCAGGAACGATAATTGCAAAGTTCACCTATAGTGTTCCTGAGAGTTATATAGAGAAGATTTACAACGATGATGATAACCTGAGCTTGGAATATGGTAGCCTACAGGAATACGTTAAGAGCGTTCAGGGTGATAACCGATTCTATGAAAAATCTAAAAAAGCAAGAAAAATCGTTGATGATGATATTCCTGCGGTTGATGATACGATGTTCTTAACGTTTAAACAGTGCCGTGCAATAGTTTTGGAGGAAGATAGTGAGCTTTTGACATTGCAAGGAGTTAAATCAAACGGAGAGCATATTAAGGTAGGAACATTTGACTATGATTATCAGACATATCAAACTTTAAGTTCTGTCGGAAAGCTCTATTCTGAAAAGCTTGGTATTCCATTTGGCGATGAAGATATTGCTGCTTCACGCAATAGAAGAATTTAAGATATAAGCCCTTGATTGATTGTCAGGGGCTTTTTTTCTTTCGGAGGTGAAAATTATTGTATAAAATTCAGATAGGCTGTAATAGGCGACTATCAAAGATATTTTATATCGATGAAAATGCGTTTAACAGCTATTTCGGGTGCAGTTCAGCAGACGAGTTTAAAAGAACTGCAAGACAAGAGCCATATGCTTGCAAGATTTTGTCCGTGGACAAAAGTGCAGAAGCATTTTCACTTGCTTTTGCGGATAGAGTATTGAGCAGATTATATATAGCTGAGTACTTAGTGGCGGACTATGGCAGTGAGCATAAAGCGTTAGGAATTATTCGTTCAGAAATAAAAGATTGTACCGCATTTGATGGATATATGGACGTTATTGACTTTAAGAGCGTTGAAAATATTGATTATGCTATCAAGCTCTATACAGACTATATCACTAAAATAATGAATTTAGTGGAAAGTGACGCAGAGAAGTATAGACGGCGTAAATCGCTAAAGTCGATAATTGAGTTGGCAAGGCTTAAAAATTCTGCTTTATATTCTAAAAAGGGGGATAAACTCAATGGCAATACGGCGTGAGTACATAGGTTCGGGCAAGAAATTCATACGCTATTCTCCTGAAGAAATGGCAGACGCACGGCAAACGGATATGCTTGACTTTCTATCCCGAAAAGAGGGTTTTACCTTTATAAAAGCAGGCTCTGTATATCAATGCAAAGAGCATGATAGCCTTATAATTCAGGGTGACAGGCAACGTTGGTATTGGAATTCGCAAAATCTTAAAGGGCTTAATTGCATTGATTGGCTTATGAAAATTGATGGTATGGGCGTTCAAGAAGCATTTGAAACCATTATAGACTTGTCAGGAAATATTAAGACGGAGTTTGTGAAAGCTCCTGAAATAAAGGATGAGCCAAAAGAATTTCATTTGCCACCCAAAAGCGAAACGTATAGAAACGCTGCCGCTTATCTCACGAAAACACGAATGATAGACCCTCATATAGTCAGCTATTGTATTAAAAATAGTTACATATATCAGGACCAATACAAAAATGTTGTGTTTGTGGGTTTTGATGATAAGAATGAAGCAAAGTTTGCCGAGAGCAAGGTAACGAATACCTTTTATAAGCGCAAGCCCAAAAATGTAAGTGGAAGTCAAAAAGAGTACAGTTTCAATCTGACTTATTTGACACCTGAGAGTAACAAAGATACTGTTTATGTCTTTGAAGCTCCAGTTGACTTGCTAAGTCATGCAACGATGTATGTCATATCTGAAAAGAAAAGGGCTGAACGATTGGGGCAAAAACCTGATTATGATGTTTGGAAAAAGCAAAACAGGCTGTCTTTGTCGGGAACATCAGACGTTGCATTGCAATCATACCTGCAAAGATATCCTGAAATAAAAAACATTGTGCTTTGCTTAGATAATGACGAAGCAGGGCGAAATGGAATCGCAAAAGTAAATCAGAAGTATGCTGACAGGTATAGCATTACAGTTCACGTTCCTAAATTGGGCAAGGACTACAATGAAACACTTGTCAGATATTTAACTGTAGCGGAGAAAGCTACAGAACAGAGAACAGTTGATAACAGTGAAGAAGTTGCTGTTACAAATACAACTCAGCGGTCACGCTGATACAAAAAATTCAAGGAGTGATTTTCTATGAAAAACAAGAAGATGAAGAAAATTGGTGCAACGCTCTCATCATCAGTTGCCGCATTGTCAATGATGTTGATGAACGCTGTATCCGCAAGTGCAGACGCTATTGATGTGAATGACAATGGCAAGGCGGCTGTAGTCCTTGCTGACCTGTCTGGTCTGCTCAAGTGGATCAATGACTTGGGTGACACTGCTAAGTATATTGGCTATGCCATATCAGTTCTTGCAGTTATAATCGCAGGTATCATGCTTATTGGCGGTGGCAATGGCGGTATGAGCAAAACAAAAGGTGTATTTATAGGAATACTTGGAGGCTTAGCAATACTCGGCTTTGGTCCTAAACTCATTCAGGATTTTCAGTCAGCAACAACGAGCGGTATGCTTTTTATCAAATAAGCGGAGCGAACGGTACATATTGTATGTACCGCTATGGGTCTTAAGCTTTGAGCCTATAGCGGTGCATACAGTGCATTAGAATCAGAAAGGACGGATAATTATGAGAGAAAGGTTATACAATGGTGATTTTTTTAACTTCGATTTTTATATCGAACGTACAGGAGGAGTCAGAATATAATGAGAGTATCAAAAACGAAAAAATATGCGTTTTCTGTATTCATAACACTGCTTATAAGCACAATGTCATTGAGCATACTTGCATTTGCGGCTGACCCTCGTACACTTCTGCCTGAAGTGCAGGAGATAATCGTCAAGAAAACTTGGCACGGAGAAATGGTACAGAATGTTGAGTATACGTTGCTGAAATGGCTTGCATATGTTGTGGATTACATTTCAGAAGCTGTGGATCAGGTGCTGAATTTTAATCTTTACAACGTTATAAAAGACGTATTTAACATAGATACTATTATATACCCTATAGCGTGGGCGTTGGCAGGAATGACAGTGGTGCTTATAGGAATACTTATCATCGTCAATGCAGACAAGATACACATAACAGACTATGTACGAAATATCTTGACGTCACTGTTTTTCCTTATCGCATTGCCGATACTCGTTTCATCATTTAGTGACCTTAAAACTGTCGGTGTGCAGTTTGCAAAGGATAATACAACAAAAGATACTGCAACAAATAGGACGATAGGTGAGTATATTCTCGCAAGCAATATTTACAACGTGAATAGCAGCATAAATCAAAATAAATTGGTAAAACAAAGTCAAGTATCGTCATTTGGTGTAAATCCTAACACTGTGTACTCAATGAATATTAATCTAGGTTTAGATCCTTCAAAAACGCAATATAGGACAGTTACAACAGCAGACCATTATGATGTGACTCCTACATACAGATTTGATGATTTGACCTTTGAGCATAAACTTGAACTGTTAGACCTTGTCGATGACTATGCTTTTTGGCAACAGCGTGTCGCATGGGCGCAGGCTAACGCTGGAGTACAAGACAATTCTGATACGGAAGAAGATGATGATAACGCATATAAAATAACAATAACACGAGGAGAGGGAGATAACAGACATTCAACAGATTATTACGTTATAACCTCACAAGCTCCATATTATCAAGCTTCATTTGAATGTTACTTAATTCGTGAAGCAGCGGAAAATGCTGCCCACGAACTTCAAAATCGTGGCATAAATATACAAGCTAGTCAAGTGGCTTCCATGATAATGTATTGCCAAGACTCCGATACTTTTGAGGAAGCTATAAACAGGTTGAGTAAAGGCGCATTTAGAGAGTTAGACTTCTACGGAAACACAATGAGTGCTATTCAAATACTTAACATTTCCAATATCGAAGATTTTGCGGATAATGGATTTGAACATCATAGTGGCGGTAGTTTTGAACAATTAAAAGAAGCGTCCGATTTTAGTGACGGAGATATGTCAGCACAGTTTGATAAAATGTGGCAATATGTTTCTGTCGGTCACTTAACGGAAAAAAATCACTTCTATCGTGTTAATTTTCTATGGGGGCTTTTCATGCTTGTAATAACGGCAGTGTGTCTTATCTTTGCAGGACTGAAACTTGCGTCCTTGTTGTACGACATAATGTTTGCACAGATAGTAGCACCAATAGTTGTGGCAACAGATATGGGTGGCGCAGGACGGCTAAAAAAGGTCATACTGAATTTGCTTAATTGCTTTCTGTCTGTGATAATAGTTGTACTAGATTTGCGTTTATATATCCTGATACTTACTGAAATTCAGGACTCATCACTGTTATCAAACCCAATAGCTGTTATTTTCATAACCGTTGCAGGCTGTAAATTTGTAATTGACGGACCTGACCTTGTGGTACATCTTCTTGGTATTGACGCAGGCGTTAAGTCAGGCGTATCAACTATTATGGGTCTGCGTTCCGCAGGACAGATAGCTTCAGGCGCAGGACACACTCTAGGTCATATAGCAGGCAAGGGAATTTCAAAAGCAGGCGGTGCAGTTGCAGGCAGTATCGGTGGAGCTATTTCAGGTGGCATTAATGGTGCGAAAGCTTCAATGGCAAATACTAAAAATAGTGACAATAAAGCCGAAAAAGGAATGCGTGGTGCTGTCGGTGCTGTTGGCGGAGCTGTCGCAGGCGGTGTCAGCGGTATGGTAGGCGGCTTTGGAAGTAATAATGGCGTTATGGGCGCAGCTGCTAATGGCACAGCCGTAGGCGGTAAAGCAGGAGAAGTTGCTAACAAACCTATCGGAGAAGTGGCTAAAAGTGCAGGACAAAATTTATCAGGCAAGGCAATGGGAATGGGTGAAAAACTTGGTGTAGGTACAAGTGGTAAGGACGGAAAAGACGGCACAAACGGAATAGACGGACTTAATGGTAAAGACGGCTTGCAAGGTGAAAATGGCAAACAGGGTGAGCAAGGTGAAAGCGGTGAATTTTCGTCAAACATCGATAATAGTTCATCTGAAAATGCTGTGGCGCAAGGCTCTTTTGGCTCGGACAGCTCTAACGCAGGCATGGATGGCTCACAAACAGCTAGTGCAGTTACACCTAGCATAAGCACTTCGGGTGGAAGCTTTGGCACTGATACAAGTGCTTCATCAGCACAAGCTGTTAATTCAGGTAGCTATAATACTCAAACATTTGCAGATAGGCAGTATCATGCAGAGAGCAATACAATAAGTTATGCAGATACAGCTATAGCAGCAGAAAAAACACAGCCAACATTTGCTGAGAAAGCAATGCGTGATGAAAATAAAAGAAAATAAATCGGGGCAGGCGTAATGCTTGCCCTTTGTTACTTAGAAAGGGGAAGAGTAAATGAATGATGATATTAGGGCAGGCTTAGTACCGAAAACCACAAAATCAAAGGTCATGTTGACAAAATATCTGACAAAGTATCGCTTTTTGGGCATAATAGCTGTTTTCTTTTCTTCAATGGTCATAGGAATGGCGTTTGGCTCGTTGAGATATGTATTTGTGGTGTTCTGTTTAGTCATATTTATGATATGTACGGCAGGCTCTCCCTCAGACCCTCGCAAGAGCTTTGGAGGAAGCTTGCTCGACTTTCTGAGGTTTTTAGCTCAGAAAAAAACATACTACGGCTCAGGAAATGTGGATTGTGCTGATTATCTGAAAAAGGAGGAGGACAAGCGTGAAGCTAAGAAAAGAAAAAAGGAAAAATAAGCGTGTAAAAATGAATGCAAAGAATTGCCTTTGTACATACTTAGATTTCAATTCATTCCGCTTGACAGAGCAGGATCTAGCAACAGTTGGCGGTGGAAGAACAAATCTTGCGGCTAACTATGTGTTCAGGTTAAAGCATAATAACATTGGAAAGTATATGTCTGTTGTGGCTATTTACGGCATTGATATCATGCACTATTCCAATGACGATAAAATATCAGCGTTTAATGCTTTCGGTAGTGCAACTCAGCTTTTGGACTTGCCACATAAATATATTTTCAGTCACAAGAAACCTGACCTTTCAAGGCAACGTGAGTTCTTGGAATACAAAAAAACGCAAACACAGCACCCATTTACAAGGGCAATGCTCGATAAGAAGCTCCGACAAATAGATGATCTGGAGAGAACTCACCGCAGTAATCTTGCATATATGTTTGTTTATGCAAACGATATTGATACGCTTTATGCAGCGGTAGAGCAATACTGCAATGCGTTTTCTGATACATCTATGGCTCTGTGCAATTTTGACACAACAATAAGCTTTATGAGAACGCTTTTAAGCTTTTCGGACTGTGAAAATCGTGATATTGATTATCAAAATATCAATGCTTATGTTCTGCCCGACACAGTAAAATTCGGTCAGAATTATTTTAAGGTGAACAACACATATGTGACATCAGTTGTCATAAAAAGTTTTCCTGCATTGCTTGCTCCACTTGCTTTAACACGGCTTGTATCACAGAAATATAGTGACATAGTATCTATGTGGGACGTGTGTACCGCTGCTCGTGATGATGTTCAGGAACAGTTGAAGCAATCAATGGACGAGCTTAACTCTCGTTGGGCAATTAGGCTCGGCATGGCTGATAACATTGATACTCAGACAGAACTTGCAAAGATACAAGAGATATATAATTCAGTAGTGAATGGTGCTGAAAACATGGTGTATATGACACTGCGTTTTTATATCTTCAATAAAGACCTGTCAGCATTGAAAAAGCGTGTTGCAGTAGTGCAGAAAGAGTTGGCTACAAACAATGGACTACGTTCTTACGTCCCTGAAAATCAGATGTTTACCGAGTTTACAAGACTTATTGTTGAGGGCAATAATATTCAAACGCCAATGCCTATCTATGATACATACGCCAAAGAATTTCCGTTTTATTATCAGGAACACATTGATGATAATGGATTGTTTATGGGCTACACGCAGACAAACGGACTTGTCTTTCTTGACTCGTTTCTGCGTAACAGATACCGCTCGTCATATGATATGATACTTTGTGGAGTAAAGGGCGGTGGTAAGTCTGTAACGCTTAAGTTAATGGTGCAAAATCAGCTTATAATCGGCAACAAGGTTTTCGCTATTGATATTGAGGGTGAGTATAAGGACCTTGCTATGATGTATGACGGTCAGGTCATTACAATGGATAGACGTGCCTTTATAAACCCTCTGCAGATAAGGACAGTTATCGATTGGCAAAGCGAAAACAAGCTTGATGAAGAAAACGATGATGATACACAGCAACAGCTCCTCTCCAAAGAAAGTGCTATCGAAACAAATTTTATATCTGAAATATCACGAATATGCACTTTCATGTATCAATACGTTCCGACAATGACCTATGATGTTATGACAGCTTTTAGAACTGCCCTTGTAGAAACTTATCAAAAAAAGGGTATAACAAAATACACTGATGTAAACTCTCTTTCGCCAGAAAACTTTCCGATATTTTCTGACGTTGTTGATGTTATAACGTCAAAGATCTCTTCGGGAACGCTCTCAGCAGACGAGATAACTTTGTATAAAACATTGCTTATGTACGTGAAAGAATTATCTGTTTCGGGTGCATATGGAACAATGTTTGATTCGCATACAAACATTGAGATAAACAATTCAAATCTTATAGTTTTTAATGTGAAAGCATTGTCTGAAATGGACGAGAGTGTGTATAACGCACAGCTTTTCAATATACTCTCGTTGATGTGGTCTGAGGTTTGCAAGAACGTTGCTCATAACAATAACCTTGTAAATCTTCTTGACCGCCGCAGAGTTATCTGCCTTATCGATGAAGCTCATCGTTTCATCAATACCAAAAACACATTGTGTACTGATTTTATCCTTAAACTTGAGCGTCGCTCAAGAAAATATGATGCAGGACTTTGGTATGCAACACAATCAATTCTTGACTTTATGCCGTCCGACACTGGTGAAAGTGTGGATACAGTTAAGAAGATATTTCAGCTCGTGCAGTATAAATTCTTACTCAAGCAATCATCTGATAGTATTGAAATTCTTCATAACATTTTTGGTCAGTTTACTATGTCTGAGTTATATGCAACGGACAATTTTGAAGCAGGAGAAATGTTGCTGTCACTAGGCTCAGGCAAAAACAAGATACACTGTAAGAACGCTGCTACAGAGTGTGACCTTATGTACATAGGTAACTCTCAGGACAGGGACGAGATAGTAGACAGCATATTCAATCGAATGTATCTTCTTAATTGGAGTCCTCAAAATCTTGCTGATGAAATGTATCGTTCTGAGCAAAAAACGCAAGAATTTATCGAAACGTTCACAAGGGAAGTCATTGAATATTTCGGCTTTAAACTGACAGATAGCGAGTATCTTTATTTGACAGTAAACAGGCTAGTAAAAAACCTCGCAAAGCGTTTTGGTGACAAGTACAACGTGAGAAAGTGGTGACAGTATGGATAAGATTAAGCGAAACAACGCCATTTATATAGCATTTCTGAGCATTTCAATAGCTATTATGGCAGTTATTATAATCATACCTATGGTGCAATCTATGCGCTATGTGCGCCATACTGTAGACTACAACAGCATAGTTGCAATGGGTAGTTATCATATAAAAATATCAAATGCAACGTATCTTAAAGATAAAAAAGAGCTTTACTTTGCATTGTCGGCAAAAGAGGAAAGCAACTATTCAGGGAGCATAAGTTCAAAGCCTGAGATAAGCAACTACACGCTGAGATACTATGATGACAATGGCAAATATCATACAGAAGATATGCTGAAAAAGTATACTGTTTCACAGAAAAATGACTTTACAGAGATAATAACAGTATCCGATATTCCTTCGGGATATGACTACGTCTACATTGAGTTAAAGTGTACGATCGCTGCCTATGACGAGCCTGACACAGTTGACGAATTTGGTGATGTAATAAAGGGGCAACACCATGATGAGATAGTCAAAGAACAGTATTTTATGTTTGACAAAAAGGACGTCAGAGTGATAGACAGCAAGGACGATAATCAGGACGATATGAGCATTGTTATTGAAGAACAGACAGATAGTACATCTGAAAAAATTACAACTACAGAAGCCAAAAAGGATATTAAATCAGATTTGAAAAATGATAAAAAAGAGGATAAGCGCAGTGAAAGTTCATCAACCACAGATAGTATATCAGAGAGCAAGTCTGACAAAAAGAAAACTGAAAAGGTCACAACATCTACAGTGACATCGACTAAAAAAGTTGACGTAAATCCACAAGATAATCACGATTGGCAGGATACACAAGCACAGCCAAGTGGCGGTAACGATAACTATCATAATGACAATACATATACTGAAACACAGCCATACTATCATGATGAGCCTGCACAGACAGAGCCACCATATCAACCGCCTGCAACAACTACAACAGCGGTCATAAAAGCACGTTCTTTAAAGATAGAAACAATCTATGAGTACAATGATGTTAAGATAAACGTAGGTTCAACGGCACAGCTTAAAGCAGTTGTAGGTCCGTCAAATGCTGTGAATAAATCAGTGATTTGGCAAAGTAACAGACCTGATATTGCGGAGGTAGACAGCAACGGAAATGTGCATGGAATAAGCAGTGGAAAGGCTATAATAACTGTCCGTGTTGCAGACAACAGTGCCATAACAGCAAGCTGTATGGTGACAGTAAATTAAAGGAGAAATACAATGAATGACGAATATATTTATCAGTATCCTGCGCCTGAGTACATGGAAAGATTCAAAGAAATGGTAGCGCAAAGAACAACAAATACCAATGGCGCACGAAAGAAAGTTATCGTGTGCTTTGGCATTAGCATGGCTTTTTTAGTCCTTTACTGTCTGCCGTTTCTGAATTTTATCGACACATATTTATTACTTGTTGCAGTGATTTTTTTATGCGCAACAGTGATACTTCTTAAAGGGATAACAAAGAAAATAGGCACTCATAATCTCATGATACAAGCTACAGAGAATGACATGGTGCTGACGTATTATTCTGTCGGGGCAACGCCTAAAAAGGTATTGACCGTGCGTTATGAAGATATAATCGAGTGTCAGTTTTTCGATAAATCTTATACAAAAATACAGATAACTTTTAAGAAAAATAAGCACTCATATCTTAAATCTTATAGTCAGACAGGAGAAGAAGTGAGCAATCTAGTTGACACTATGGTTTCATTTGAACTCAATCCATATTCCTATGAACAAGGCTTTTTTATGTACATAGTACCTGATTATTTCAATATAAAAAAATATGCTCTGACAGATAAAATTCTTAAAAAATATGGCAACATAAATGAATATTTCACTCGCTTGTCTGAGAGTGAAGAAGTTGAATAAGGTGGTGTAAAAAATTATGCCAGATATTCGTTTGTCTAGTGATTTGATGAGTAAAGTCGATAAAATTGCGGCTGAAAAAGAAATGTCACGAAACAAATTAGTCAACAAAATAATTGAAAAATACGTTGAAGCAAGTGACAGCTTTGTATCTGATATTCTTCCTGATGTTGTCCGCAGTATTGTCAAAGATGAGATAAAGAAACTTGACGATACTTCAACAGAAGTAATAAAGGATATGTATGTAACTATCATAAAGCTTAGAAAAATAACTGAAACACTAGAAACTTTCATGCTTCCAGAATACAATGAAGTGGACTATGATACGTTAAAAACTAACGAACTTTTGACTCTTATTGAGCTGTCTGAAAAGCAAAAAAAGCGTTGATTTTTGAACAAAAATCTTCATGCTTTTTTAGATAACAAATATTGCAAGGAGATTTTAGGGGGAAAACGCTATTTAAGTTATTTAACTTTGCTGATTTTAAGCTGAAATTTCTTATTTAAGTTAAATAGTCTATCCTATAATGTGGAAATTTTCAAGTGAAAAAGTTATTTAAGTTATTTAATTTGTCAGAAAAAGGAGTATTTAAGTTATTTAACATTGCTTAAAAAGAGGTATTTAAGTTATTTAACTTTCTGAATAAGTAGCCCCATTTTAAGTTCACCTAAAGCTCGGTACTACCGAGCTTTCACACAGGGAGTGTACCCACTTCCTTTATGCTCTTTGAGGTTATTCGTTCATGTTCTGAGCAAAATTCATTCATTCAAGTTCCCCTGAAAATCAATAGTTGGAGGTGCAAATTCAATGCCAAAAAAATTAAAAACATTCTCGTTTTCTGATACCGCTGAGAGAAATCTCAGCCTGCTTATGAGTGACCTTGAAATACATTCAGCGAGTGAATGTATAAGATACCTGATAGACGCAGAGTGCGTTCGTCGTGGGCTTATAAAAAAGGACGCAATGTCTGAAAACTTTGGTGCAGGAAAAGGTGACAGGTCAAATGCAAACTCAGTAAAAGACAAAGACGATCTATTGAGAGAAATACAAATGGTCAGCATTCAAATGGCAAAGTACAATAATCGTATTGAGGATATATATAAGATGTGTTATGAGGTCCGTGACGGAGTTAATTCTCAATGCAATTTCATGGACGCTCCTTTCACGTCTGCGGATACTATGGTTGAGGGCGCAGCGGTGAGCAAAGCAGTGCAAGGCTCATGCGAAACTTACGAAGCAAGAATGCGACGTTTGTCCGTGGACAAAGCAAACCGCCGCTAACGGCGGCGTATCTAAAAAAGAAGAAAAAGGGGTGATACATTGAAAAAGAAGCACACAACGCCTGCGGTAGTTTTTCATCTTGATATGATACAGCCTACGAGTAAGAAGTGGGTAATAGCCAAAGGATTTGACGGAATGTCTTATATGAACAGGGACGGAAAATTTCTTCCGAAAAAAGAGAAAACATTTAAGTCGCAGGCAACAGTAAATAAAGACTATATTGATTACATGAATAAGAATGGCGTCTTTGATACGAACTACTCAATGCTCACAGAAAAACAAATGGATACTTACAGAGATTATGAGCGTCAGAGTAAATCTGAGGGTTGTCCGAAATATGTGGGCTATCTGTCATTCGATAATCAGTTTCTAGTCGACAATGGTCTGATGATAGGTGAAGTGCTTGACCGAGCAAAGCTGATGGATATCGCAAGAAAAGGAATCAATTCCTTGATTGATAAAAGCAACAAGCTAAAAAATGAAAACACTTATTGGTATGCGGCTATTCATGAGGATACAGACAATATCCATGTTCATTATACTTTGCTTGAATATCACCGCCTAGAGGATAGAACAGTAACATACAAAGGTAAAGGGCAGGACCTTTTAGAGCAGGACGCATTTAAGAAAATGAAGTCTACAGTTGCTAATGAAATTATGACAAAAAAGCTGACACCTGAGCTTACGGCTTTCAAGCGTAAAAATCTCATACCTGAGTTTTCTTCTTCCATAGTAGCGTCCAAAGAAATGATAGAACTGTTGAAGCTCCTTCCACCAAAACCACCACATTCAGCGTGGCAGTATGACAATGTAAAAGTTCGTCCGTATCAGCGCAGGATAGATATGTGTGTTGATAAAATTATTAGCTGTAACGAAAAGCTTCAGGCAGAGTTTGATGAATACGTTGAAAAGTTGAAAATGGCAGACGAACAGTACAAAAGATTTTATGGCGAAAACTCTGATTATTTTGAATACTCAAATAATCAGCTTGACGATTTTTATAACCGAGCAGGAAACAAGCTCCTGCAGGAACTTGCAAAATTGCAATATAGACTTGATAAAAATTATGTCAAAGAAAGTGACTTTACAGATATGGAAAAAGCCGTATCTAAAAAAGAAGAAAAAATGGCATACAAGGAGTTCAAAGAACATCTGAGTAAAAATGAATTGCTTCAGGCTCAGAGCTGCCTGAAAAAGCATAGCAAATCGAACGATACATTTGCTTATCAGCTTGGAAAGCTTTTGCTTGATAACTATGATGATAAAGAAAACATTGATAATGGAATAAAGATACTCAGCGAGATCGCAGAGAAAAAAGACAGTCGCTGTTATGATAAAGCAAACTACCGATTGGGTAAATATTATGAAGATATAGGCAACACCGAAAAGGCAGAGGTACATTTGCTTCGTTCGGCAGAGGATAACAACGTGTATGCGATGTACAAGCTAGGAAAAGCGTATCTAAAAAAGAATAAAGAAACAAACAACAAGGACGATTTGAAAAAGGCAGAACGTTGGCTGAAAAAAGCGGCTGACTTCGATGACCCATATGCACAATGTTCATATGGTATGCTTTGCTTCAAGACAGAACGTCGTGACAAGGGATTATATTATCTCGAAAAATCAGCGGCTAAAGGAAATGAATTTGCAAAAATGATAATTCAGACTACAGTAAATCGTGAAGAAGCAAGGCTGAGAAAGCAAAACAACAAGAGAAAATTCCGCAGTTTCAGCGCACAGCAAGCTTTGGTTCGTTCTAAACGAGCCATGAATGTATGTTGGCATTCGGTTAAGTCACTCATGAGCGAGTATGACTTTCACATCAAGAAGTTGCAGGAAGAATATGACTATGAAAATAATATTGTAAATGAAATGGACGGCTATAGCTATTCAATAGATTAGGAGAAATACAATGAACAATGATTTTGATGAACTGAATAAAAGCAGAATAAAGGTACGGCTTTTAAAGGCGTTTGGTTTTGGTGGTCTGATATATGTTATAATAAACTTGTGCCTGAATTATTTTCACCTATCCCTGACGTTCATAAATGCAAAGCATAAAGGTATAACAGCGGTGGAATATTTCCGCTTGAAGTGGACGTATTTTATTACAACAGATAATTTTCCGTTACCAATGGTAATTATGATATCATTTTTCATAGGCATAATGCTTGCGCTGCGTTCTGAAACACATTGGCGTATCAAAAATGAAAACAAAACTATAAAGGGCAAGCAGCGTTTTATGAATACTAAAGAAATGGAAAAAGTTTTATATTCGTTTGATTGTGATAAAATGAAGTCGGCTAAAAAGTCAGGAATCATCATTGCAAAGGAAAACGGAAAGTTCTACATAGACGCTGAAACGATACACAGCTTAATTATTGGTACAACTCGTTCAGGTAAAGGTCAGACGTTCGTTATGCCTATGATTAGGCACATCGCAATGTCACAGGCTAAACACTCTATGGTAATAAATGACCCTAAAGGCGAGATAGCTGAAAACTGCACGGCTATGCTGAGGGAAAACGGCTATAAAGTAGTGTTCCTAAATCTGCGTGATACAAATATGTCATCGTTATGGAATCCGCTTCAAAAAGCCATTGATGAATACAAAAAGGCAAGAGATAATAATGAGGACCTCGACAAAACTATAGACGAAGTGCAATCGTTAGCAACGGTCTTCACAGCCGATGAACAATCTCAGCCGATTTGGCCTGAATCGGCTAAATCGCTTTTAGTTGCGATGATACTGTACTTGCTTGAAAAAGGCTATGATGACGGCAACCTTGCCAATGTTTCTATGTATTCAATATACAATCTGTTCGTTGAGTTCGGAACGGAAAACGAGGTGCAAGTGGTCAATGGTGCAAAGCAGAGTGTTAATGCACTGGACAGCCTTTTCAAGTCATTGCCCCGTGGGTCTGCTGCCAAGGCTTCATATGCAACTTCCCGATTTTCAGAGGGTGACTGCCGAGCAAGTATTTTCACAACGTTGTCATCAGACATATCAATATTTGGTTCAGACAGCGGCATATCTCGCCTGACATCAGGCAATCAAATCAACTTTGAGGAGCTTGCCGACCCTGAACACCCTATGGCGATAATAATAATTGTCCCTGATGAAAAGAAAAACCGCCACGTTATAGCCTCTCTATTCGTCAATCAATGTTATAATGCACTTGTTGACTACGCCAATAGATTCACTGGTCAGAAACTGCCTCAGAGGGTGCATTTCATACTGGACGAGTTCGGTAATATGGTGAACATTCCTGATATGGATACAAAGATAACAGTTGGAGCAGGACGTAACCTGCTCTTCGACCTCTTTGTGCAAGACCTTAATCAGCTTGATACAAAGTACGGCAATGCTGCGAAAACGATACGGTCTAATACCGGTAATCTTATCTACATCAATTCCCTTGATGTAGATACAAATAAGTACTTCTCCTCTGCTCTCGGTGACAGGACGATCGAGTACACCACATACAGTGGTGATCTGCACAGCTTTCTGTCGCACCAGTCGGGTTCTGTTGACGGTGTACCCCTCATTCGTCCTGAAGATCTATCAGAGCTGCCTTTCGGAACGGCTGTGACAAAACGTCAGCGTTGCTACCCCATACGAACGCTGTTCGACCCTTTCTACAAGCTAGGCATTAAAGCACAGAGCATATCTGAAATAGCTGAAGGCATGGATTTCATACACAGAAGTCTTGATGAAACGATATATCCCCTCGATAGCATATGGCAGAGGTTATTTATTCCGATAAAAGACAACAAGGGTTATATGTATAAGGCTGTGCCACGAAACAATCCTGCCGAAACACAACGGCTGACACAGGCGTATAGCCGTGGTAGTCAGACTATGGTCCTGCCAATTTGTTTTGAAAACCGCATTTATAGAAAAATGCCTTTCAGTGACAAGCCCGAAGAGCGTGAGTGGACCGAGATACCTTGTGATAATGACCACATTGCCGAACTAGGAAAAATCAACCTTGACGCATACATATCATCAGACGGTCATTACAAGACTCGGTGGGATAACAAACGTTTGGAACTAAAACGCTACGCTGCTCAGAATGCAGCTTCATCAAAGGCAAGCAAGACCGACTATGCCAAGAAAGAAAGTCCTGCTCCGTCACCGCTTACTGAGGCATTGCAAATCATCAACAGACAGTCTGAACTGGGTGCAGAAAACTGCTACAACAGGTTCATTGAGGACAAAAACAAGGATGCTGCGGAAAAGCTTATCAATCGGGCTTTAGCAAAAAGAATGATTACTAAAGAACAGCATACACTGCTGCAGCGTAACATCGAGCAGTATTTCAATCACTAGGCTTGCAAACCGTATCTAAAAAAGGATAAAATGCTTGACTTAGCGCAAGGTATAGAGTATACTTTAGATAAACAGAGATAGGAATGTACTCATTTATATGCTTAAGGATCTGAATTTCAGGTCCTTTTTTTGTTGCCTAAATATATTGGAAAGGAGGAAGGGAAATGCGTATACCAAACAGCTTTATAACGGACCTCAGAAGCAATTACACAGATTTTGCCGTAGCCTGCAAACTATATAGCCTTGTCAGCTCTCACACCAAGCGTAGCAGCAACGGCTATGAAGTTTGCATTAAGCAGGAAACTATAGCTGCTTCCTGCAAATGCTCTGTATCAAGCGTAAAACGCTCTGTGTGCCGTCTTGAAGAAATGGGTATAATTACGCATAAATATCGTTTGGACGGCTCTGAGGGGCGTTTAGGGGCATATCACTATGCGTTGAAGCCTTATGACCTGAGCAAAAACTATTTCTATATGAATAATCGTAAGGCGTACTCTGCCGAATTGTCACCAAAGCTTTTCTATGTGTATGCAGTATTCTGCAAACTCATGTGCAATGATATAGCAAGATTTTATCAGTCGCTTAATGACCTTTCTGCGCTCATCAGGCTGAGTAGGGCAGAAGTGTCAAAGGTCATAGCTGTGCTTATTAACAGGTCCATGGTGCGCAAACAGCTCAAACGAACTAGAGCAGGAGATTATACAGACAATACATACTTCATCGTCACTCGTAAACAAGGTTGCATAAAAAAAGCAGGACCTAGATCCAATAGGTCCTGCTCAAATGGTTTGTGTTCTCGTGGGAGTTCACAACTCAAACAGCTATATAATAACACCTCGGACGGGATTTGTCAATCCTTTTTGCGAAAATTTTTATTATATAAGCCGATTTTATTTTATTATGGGGGTAGTCCCTGATTTGCACCCTCATATTTATAACCCACTTTGTATTAATATCTAAAAAAAGGTCAGATAGAGTAATTCTGTTATATTACTTAGTTCAGAATATGTAGTAATATATATGGCTTTTGATTTTTTTTGAAATTTGCCCTTTTGCCTTTTTTTAGATAATTTTAGGAGGACTTTTTTTATGTTGAGAAGAGAATATTTGATAAGATTGCGTACAGATATGCACTTTACCCGAGAAAACGTTGCTAAAGAGCTTGGCGTTAAAGACCGCTATCTCAAAAACATAGAGGACGGGCGAAGTCTATCTACGGAAGCTATAACACGGCACTTTATTGTTTTGTCAAAGCTTTTTGGTATATCAATAACCGACTTGGCGGCAATGGAAGCACTATACCAAGTTGCCAATATTGAGCTGATAGATACGATGTCAAATGAAACCACCAAGAGCAGTATTGACAATGTCGACTGATTTCGTCTTGTTTTCCTCAAAGCAATGACTATATATGTTTAACGTTGTAGTTGGGGTTGAGTGACCTAGTGTCGCTGATACAGTTACAGCGTCTATGCCAGCATTTATCTGCAGGCTGGCGTTGAGATGTCTGAATGTATGAACGCCATAGAAGGGTAAACCATTTTTCTTACACATTCTCTCAAGCCACTTGTAAGGCGTATTTGGGTGCATGGGCTTGCCATTTGCCTGCGTGAATAGCCTATCAGTTTTGACAATTTCTAAGCCTTTTCCTTTTCTGTTCCGAAAATCAAATTGCTGAGAATTTTGGTAGAGCTTCAGTAGCTTTGATAGTTCTTTCGGTATTTTAATAAAACGTTGCGATTTTTCGGTCTTAGTGACATCTGTATAGATACCCTCTATTGGCGTGTAATTTGAAGTCCGCTTTATCCTGACGTTGCATTTATCAAAATCAAAATCGTTCCATTCAAGACCTAGTATCTCACCTCTGCGTAGTCCTGTAAGCATAGCAAGTGTAAAGAATATTTGATATTTGAATTGAACGTGCTTTAATGTGCTTAATAATGTCTTGGCTTCATCAATGGTGTAGATTTTAATCTCTTTCGGACGCATTGTTTCGCCATTACCATTGATTTTAGGTATATCAACATCTGAGCAAGGGTTGTCTTTTATGTATCCGTATTTCACCCCATACGAAAAAATATTCGTAAGATACGTCATGTAATTCTTTATAGTTTTTCGTGATAATGGATTTCCTGTGCGTAGATTACCACCTTTTTCAGATAACTTATTAACATATGATTGGATAGTTATAGTCGAAATAGTTTGCAGACTGTTCTCGCCCAAATCATGATTGATCCGATTAGCAATCAATCTTTCTGAATTGCGAGTTGTTTCACGATGATTTTTTTCAGCGTAATTTGTATACCATTCGTCAGCTAAGTGTTTAACTGTCATTTGTGTGTCTGTTTGAATATTTTCAAAAGTGTTTTCTTCGGCTGTTTTTTGTACTGATGAAATAATAGTAGTCAATTCTGATATAATATCATCTTTCTGCTTTGAGCTTTCTGTTAAAATACGAATTTGCTCTTGTAAAATAGTATTTTGCTCCATTAAAAATCTTATTATCTCATTATTTTGCTTATCATAGAAATTCATTGATTATTCTACAGCTATCTCCCTTTTTTGTCCGTGGACAATTTATTATAAATCCAATGGATATTATACCACAAGTTGGATATATTTCATGTGTTAAATATAAAAACAATAATGATATTGTGTGAACGAATGTTCATTTTTAACACAAGAGAGAATGACTTCCAAAGGTTGACAAAATGTCTGACATATGTTATAATTAAAGCAAATAAAAAATCACATTAGGAGAGATCAAAATGAAAAAATTATTAGCTATGATACTTGCGTTAGGAGTTACGTTTTCTATTTGTACGTCTTGCGGTTCTTCAAGTTCTGATACCGAAGATGAAGACTCATCTTCGACTGTTTTGGAAAATAGTGATGAATTGCTGAAAAGCAATAATAAAGTCGCTAAGACACTTTTTACGTTAGTGAATAGTCGATACGCTGATGTTATCGTTGAAGGCGGTGAATATACAGAGGGCGAATACACATTCGATGTAACTGACGCCATGGAAACAGAGGGACAAGACGATACTATAAAGCGTGAAAAATATAGCGAGGAAGCGACCAAAGCAGATATTGAGCAAGTGTGTTGGAAAGCTTTGAAAAAAGCAGATATCGATAAGGGCATTTGTGTTGTCAAAATTGCCGACTCTGTAATCACAATGGCTTGTTATTCTAATTCTGAGATAAGTCAGTGCGCAGGCATTTATCCTAACCCAAAAACAGAAGCTCCGTCTTTTGGTATATCAAATATTCCTGAAGAATATAAGCAAGTTCCGTCATATGATGATGACGATGAAGACGCTGGCGTAATGGACTAACTTAACTTTTTAAAGCTCAAGCCGTGGCATAGTCTGCGGCTTGAGTATTTTTTTGTCCATGGACAAAAAAAGCCTGTGAGTGTAAATTCTCACAGGCTTTTGTATTTTAATGACTTAGGGAGTAATATAATGATTTTTACACTTCTTCAAAAAATCATTTGTGATTTGAAACGATATTGTATCAAAAACATTAAGCGGTGTCATATCTCTGATAAAACAATTAATATCCTTATAAACAAAATTTTTTCCTTGTATTGCTTTGCAATGCTCACATATATTCATCGCATAGCTGCGTCTTAGAGTTTTGCTGTATGCAACAGAGATTCTTTTAGGATATTTGTTTACCATGATTTCATCAAAAGAGAATACATCGCCGAGTACCTTAACTCCATAGTATTCAATATCCTCGTTTATCATGTGTAACTCTGTGTTTTGATATTTGAGAGCTTTAATTTTATCCCAAGGGTATGTGAAGTTATCAAGAATATTGCCTGTATACACAATATAGGTCAATATTTGAGTCTTTTCTCCGCAATTGTAGCAAGTTTTGTCATATGAATATACAATAAGTTTACCAGTGGATGTTGGAACATCGTTGGTACTTGATAAATCACACCCTGTCATCAAATCAATGGTGTATCGGTCATATGTATACTCTTTTCCGCCTTTTTTGAAAACAACAACATATTTATCTCCTATCTCCCTGATAGAATATGCAGTGTAAAGTTTTCCTGTTTTAGTGTTTACAAACTTATTCAAGACGCAACCCCCTATAAAATTTTATTTTCATCCATATTTTTTTAATAAAAGTCTTGACAAATGCTGAGATATGTGGTATAATAAATAGGAAATAAGAAAAGTGAGCGCATTAAAAAAGCACTCACTTAGGTATATAACTTTTGGCGAAGCTATATACCCTGAAATCACAGTTGTTCGAGCAACGGTGAAAACATTAAGTGAATGCGATTTATTCTGTCGTTCATTATAACACAGAATTTCGATAATGTCAAGAGTGTTTCATCGTTTAGCGGACTGTGAAGCACTCTTATTTTTATGCAGTCATTAACCTTAGCGGTTAATATATATCCCCGTCAGGCTTTAGGACCTTTCGGCTGGACTCAGAATAAGACATAATGATGTGTAATCTTTGCGAAATCACTAACAACTGCGCCGTGATGGACACTAGCGAGTATAGGCACTGTGGTGCTGAGCTACCTGTGAGAGTAACAAAGCAAGGGTGTCAACTTCGTGCCGACATTGCCACAATGTAGTCCCATTGTTTGAATGTCACTGCAGATGTTTCGTGTGCCAAAGGGAAAGATCATTATATAGCATAAGCAAAAAAATCAATACGATTACGGATTGTTTTTACATACACTCGGTCAAGCGGTATGCTTGGCTGACCAAAGGGTATTAATCATTAATGCTCTTTGGTCAATCAAGCAAGTTTGCTTCTTTTTTAGATATTAGCACAAAGTTCGCAGAATAAATATCCTACGAACTTTGAACTTAATCTTTGGTGCGGCAAACGGGACTTGAACCCGTACGTCAAGGACACACGCCCCTCAAACGTGCCTGTCTGCCAATTCCAGCACTGCCGCATTTACTATTCTTTTCGCTGAACTCTTTTGTTTTGTTTGTGTTCCGTGTCATTCAGCTTAATTATTATAGCATTTATTTTTTCTATTGTCAAGGCTTTTTTTCAAAAAAAATCGACTATTTATAAATATACATATCACATGCTTATTTGTATATATCAAATTCAGCTATTGACAAATCAGTCAGGCGGTATAACAGTTCTGTTAGGCTAGATATTCTAAACCAAAGCATACCACACGGTACATCTACACAACCTTGTAAAAAATTCAAACCACTCCGCTGCCCAAGGTGGGACAGTTTCACTCATTATGAATTTTTTCAACAAAAAAAGGACTTCATTACGAAGTCCTTTAATTATTTGTGCAAACTCAGAATTACTTGAGCTCAACAGAAGCGCCAGCAGCCTCAAGCTTTGTCTTGATCTCCTCAGCGTCAGCCTTTGAAGCACCTTCCTTGATAGCCTTAGGAGCACTCTCAACGAGTTCCTTAGACTCCTTAAGACCAAGACCTGTGATCTCCTTAACAGCCTTGATAACAGCCATCTTAGCATCGCCGAATGAAGTCAGAACTACGTCAAACTCTGTCTTCTCCTCAGCAGCAGCGCCAGCAGCACCAGCAGCTGGAGCAGCAGCAACAGCAGCTGTTACACCGAATTCTTCCTGGATAGCGTCAACAAGCTCTGAAAGCTCGAGAACGGAAAGTTTCTTGATCTCTTCTACAAAATTCATAATCTTCTCTGAAGCCATGATAAAAATCTCCTTTTTATTAAATAATTTTTCGGGTCAAAGCCCATTCGTTAAGCGGCATATAAATTATGCAGCCTCGTTGTCCTTGTCCACAACAGCCTGAAGTGTTGCGGCAAGTTTCTGGATAGGACCCTGAAGGGAACCAACCAGCTGTGCGAGCAGAGTTTCTCTTGAAGGGATCTTCGAGAGAGCCTTAACGCCTGCCTCGTCATAAACGTCCTCACCAATGTAACCGGCCTTGAGGAAGAACTTTTCGTCCTTGCAGTCCTCAGCAAACTTACCGAGTATTCTTGCAGGAGCTGTCTGGTCGTCGTTAGAGATAGCGATAGCTGTTGTACCCTCGAGTACGTTTGTGATACCGTCAAGACCAGCTTCCTTAAGAGCAAATCTCAGGATAGTGTTCTTCTCAACGAAATAACTTACGCCAGCCTCTCTCAGCTCTTTTCTGAGCTTTGTATCCTCTTCAACAGTGATACCCTTGTAATCAACGAGTACGCCTGCAGCAGAGTTCTTGAGCATTTCAACGAGCTGTGCAACTCTTTCCTTCTTAGCGGACAATGTCTTTTCGCTTGGCATTTCAATTTCACCTCTTTGAACTAATTTACGCAAACCGTAAACTAACAAAAGAAAAATCCCTTTCGTCGCAAGACAAAAGAGATACAAAGTCATAATTACTTTGCTATTCCTTTCCTCGGCTGGACTTCCGCAGCTTCCTGCTGCCAACTGTCTTTAGATACGAATGCTCTAATATTATAACAGACCCTTGACCTTTTGTCAAGAGCCTGCTATGCTTTTAATGTAAACTTTTTGTGAACTTAAATATTTATCTTGTGCTTGTTATACTTGCTTGATATTTTAAGCCTTGCCACAGCCTTGTTAAGAGCTGCCTGCGTGTGATAATATTCTGAAATGCTCTGCTTCTGCCTGAGCTTCTCCTCAGCTCTCTCCTTGGCGGCTTCGGCACGCTTTTCATCTATCTCCTCAGGGCGTTCCACAGTGTCCGCAAGGAGCGTCACATATGACGGCATTATCTCCACAAAACCATCGCTTACCACCGCATAGTGCCACTGGTCGCCCGTTCTGTAACGCAGCTCACCTGCGTTAAGACAGGTTATCATGGGCTGGTGATTAGGCAGTATTCCGAAAGAGCCGTCCTGACCCGGGAATATAAGCTCGTCACATTCTCCCGAATAGAAAATGTGGTCGCTGGCAAGTATTTCAAGCTTGAATGTCTTTACCATTTCAGCTTCTCCTTTCGGTGAGGGTCATCACTCGTTTTCAAGCTGTTTAGCCTTTTCGATAACATCGTCGATAGTGCCTGCGTTAAGGAATGCAGCCTCTGGATATTCGTCCATTTCGCCGTCGATGATCTTCTTGAAGCCTCTGATCGTTTCTTTCAGAGGAACATATTTGCCCTCTATGCCTGTGAAGTTCTCTGCAACATGGAAAGGCTGTGAAAGGAATTTCTGTATCTTTCTTGCTCTGTAAACAGCCGTCTTGTCGGCGTCGTCAAGCTCCTCCATGCCCAGGATAGAAATGATATCCTGAAGTTCCTTGTACTTCTGCAAAAGCTCCTGAGTCTTTCTTGCAACTTCGTAATGCTCCTGACCTACTACGTCAGGCTCAAGTATTCTTGAAGTTGACTCCAGTGGGTCAACGGCAGGATAGATACCCTGTTCAACTATCTTTCTTGAAAGCACTGTTGTTGCGTCAAGATGTGAGAACGTGATAGCAGGGGCTGGGTCTGTCAGGTCGTCCGCAGGGACGTATACAGCCTGAACAGATGTGATAGAGCCTTGCTTTGTGGAAGCGATACGCTCCTGCAAAGCGCCCATTTCGTTTGCAAGGGTAGGCTGATAACCAACGGCTGACGGCATTCTGCCAAGGAGTGCCGATACCTCAGAGCCTGCCTGAACGAATCTGAATATGTTGTCTATGAAAAGCAGTACGTCCTGATGTTCCTTATCTCTGAAATACTCAGCCATTGTAAGTCCTGTCTGAGCAACTCTCATTCTTGATCCAGGAGGCTCGTTCATCTGACCGAACACTAGGGCTGTCTTTTTGATAACGCCTGAGTCTGTCATTTCGTGCCAGAGGTCGTTGCCCTCTCTTGAACGCTCTCCAACGCCTGTGAATATGGAATATCCGCCATGCTCTGTGGCAACGTTTGTGATAAGCTCCTGAATAAGCACAGTTTTACCAACGCCTGCACCGCCGAACAGACCTATTTTACCGCCCTTTGCATATGGAGCAAGAAGGTCTATTACCTTTATGCCTGTTTCAAGAATCTCTGTTGCAGGCTTCTGATCTTCAAATTTTGGCGGCTCTCTGTGTATCTCCCAGTAGTCGTCAGCCTTGACAGGCTCGCCGCCGTCAATGCTCTCACCAAGGACATTGAACATTCTTCCCAGGGTAGCGTCGCCTACAGGAACTTTTATGCAAGCGCCTGTGGCAGTGACCTCCATATCCTTTTCAAGTCCGTCGCTTGAAGCAAGCATGATAGCTCTGACAGTGTTGTTGCCAAGCTGCTGAGCCACTTCCATGACCTTTGTCTTGCCGTCAAGCTGTACAGTAAGAGCGTCCTTTATCATAGGTAGCTTGCCGTTTTCAAATTCAACGTCAACGACAGGTCCCATTATTTCAACGATCTTTCCTTTTTCCATTTTAATCTCAACACCTTTCCCGAAAGCCTTAACTCTCGTCCTTTTGAGCATTTGCTCCGCTGACGATCTCGGTTATCTCCTGTGTGATAGCCGCCTGTCTTGCTCGGTTATACTGCAATGACAGCTCCTTTATCATCTCCGAAGCACTTGTGGTAGCACCGCTCATGGCGGTCATTCTGGCATTCTGCTCACTGGAGAATGCCTCTACCAAAACGCCGAATATAAGACCTTTCATGTAGTTCGGCACAAGATGATCCATTACCTTTTCAGGACTTGGTCTGAACGTCACGATATCGTGATCCTGCTTTTGCAGAGGGTGTTCAAAGTCCTCACGCTCCAGCGGAAAAAGCTTGAGCATCTCAGGCTCCATATCCATGGAATTTATCATCTTGGTGTAAATAACATAAACCTCGTCAAGATATTTTCTCTCAAAAAGATCTGTGATAGTTTCGGCGATCGCCCTCGCCCTGTAAAGGGTAGGATTTTGAGCCGTGTAAAGGAACTCAGCGTCGATGGTCACGTTCTTTCTTGAAAAATAATGTCTTCCGATCTGTCCCACAACGAAAAGGCAGGTGTTCTTGTGCTTAGCCATTTCCTGCTCTGCAAGCTTTAAAACGTTGTGGTTATAAGCTCCTGCCAGACCCTTGTCGGCTGTTACCACTATGTAGCCTATCATTTTGTCCTCAGGCTTTTTCTCCTCACGCTGGTCGAAATACTTGTGCTCGAACTCAGGCGTGTGGAGCAGTATGTGGTGAATGGTAGATTGGAGCTTTTCAAAGTAAGGCTCGGTGTTTTCAAGCCTTTTCTTGGCTTTTTTCAGATTTGAGGAAGAGATAAGGTACATAGCGTTTGTGATCTTCATGATCTCGCTTACGCTTGCGATCCTTTCTCTTATCTCTCTCATTCCTGCCATGCCTTATGCCTCCTTTCGGTGCAGAGCCTTTATCTGCCCTGCTTAAATTCCTTTGCGGCAGCAACTATCTTTGCGTCTAGCTCGTCTGTCATGACCTTTTTGTCGTTTATCTCGGCAATTATATCGCTGTGATTTGCCTCAAAGTAGGAAAGCATATCGAGAGTGAATTTTCTTATCTCCTTAACAGGCACGTCAAGCAAAAGCTTGTGCTGTGCACAGCAGAGGATAATTACCTCCTCGTGCATTGAATAAGGGTGATAGAGCGGCTGTTTAAGTATCTCAACGAGCCTGTGACCATGGTCGAGAAGCTCCTGCGTTGTCTTATCAAGCTCAGAGCTGAACTGTGTGAACACTTCCATTTCTCTGAACTGGGCAAGGTCGATACGCAGATTGCCTGATACTTTCTTTACTATCTTGGTCTGTGCCGCACCGCCTACACGGGATACTGAAAGACCAACGTTTACAGCAGGTCTTACGCCTGAGAAGAACAGCTCTGTTTCAAGGAAGATCTGTCCGTCTGTGATAGAAATAACGTTTGTAGGGATATATGCGGAAACGTCGCCTGCCTGTGTTTCGATTATAGGCAGGGCAGTGATAGAACCGCCGCCGTGAGCGTCGTCAAGTCTGCATGAACGCTCCAGAAGTCTTGAATGAAGATAGAATACATCTCCAGGATAAGCCTCACGTCCCGGAGAACGTTTCAGAAGCAGGCTCATTGCTCTGTATGCAACTGCGTGCTTTGAAAGGTCATCGTATACTATAAGAACGTCCTTGCCCTTATCCATGAAATATTCAGCCATTGCTGTGCCTGCGTATGGGCATATGTACTGCAAAGGCGCAAGGTCGCTGGCCATAGCCGTTACAACTATGGTGTAATCCATAGCACCATGCTTTTTAAGATCCTCAACGAACTTCGCAACTGTTGAGGCTTTCTGTCCGATAGCCACATATACGCATATCATATCCTTGTCCTTTTGGTTAAGAATGGTATCAAGAGCAATGGAAGTTTTACCTGTCTGACGGTCGCCTATGATAAGCTCACGCTGACCTCTGCCGATAGGGAACATTGAGTCGATAGAAAGTATACCTGTTTCCAGAGGCACTGTAACAGACTTTCTGTTGCAAACGCCTGCGGCTTCACGTTCGATAGGGTAATAATCGTCATACTCTATCTCGCCCATGCCGTCGATAGGAGCGCCCAGAGCGTCAACAACTCTGCCCAGAAGCTTTTCGCCAACGCCAACACCTGCCCTTTTCTGTGTTCTGACTACCTTTGAACCTTCTGTAAGACCATGGTCAGAGCCAAGAAGAACGCAGCCGAGAGTTTTTCTCTCCACATTCTGAACTATTCCTTTAACGCCTGTTTCAAATTCAACAAGCTCACCATACATTGCATGATTAAGACCGTAAATATTTACGATACCGTCATTTATGGATATTATCCTGCCTGTTTCGTTGACCTGAGTTTTCGCCTCAAAGTCAGCTATCTCACTTTTAAGCACCGAGATAATATCGCTTCTGCTTGAACCTGCCAAGCCGTTCACCTCCCTGATATCCTGTTCTGCAAAGCTTTTATCATACCCTGAACGCTCTTGTCATACTCGACCCCGTTCACTTCAAGACGATAGCCGCCCATAAGGGCTTCGTCGGTATTCACTTCCAGCAGAACATCGCTCACGCCGTATTTCTTTTTCAGCGTTTCTTTTATTTTATCCGTCTGTGCCTTTTCAGGCGGGCAGACGCAGTAAAGCTCAGCTTTAAGTATATTTTTGCTTTTGAGGACTTCATCGTCATATGCGTCAAAAATGTCCATGATGTTATCCATGTGACCCCACTGACACATGACCTTGAGAAAGTTTCTCATATCTTGTGGAAAAAGCCTGTCTATAACTTTCTCCTTTTCCTTTATTTCCACAGCAGGGCTTGCAAGAGCGTCCTTAAGCTCGTCACAGCTTTCAAAAAGCTCTCTTGAAGCCTTTACGCTCTCAGCCTTTGGCGAAAGCTCAAAAAGCACTCTGCCGCAGACTTCCTCGGGATAAAAGATCATTTGGCAGCACCTACCTCGGAGAGAAATTCATCAACAGTTTCTCTGTCGGAGTCGCCTCCCACATTTTTCTTAATGACCTTAGCAGCCGCCAGTATAGCAAGGTCTGCGATCTGGTATTTTGCGTCGTCCATAGCCTTTTCCTTTTCGTTTGCAATGGACTTTTCAGCTTCTTTCATTATCTTAGCAGACTCGGCTCTTGCATTTTCAAGCATAAGGTCGCATTCTCTGCCTGCCTGTGCTTTAGCCTTGTTTGTTATCTCAACAGCCTGACTGTGTGCGTCGGCTATCTCAGCTTCATAGTCAGTTTTCATTTTTTCAGCGTCCGCCTTAGCCTGTGCCGCACCGTCAAGGTCGCTTTGTATCTTTGCAGACCTCTCGTCCATCATTTTGCACACTGGCTTGAAAAGAAACTTTTTAAGGAGCAGATACAGTACCAGCAGATTTATTATTACCCATACCAAACTTATATCAAGACTTATCATAGCTATGCTCCTTTCATAAAGATGTTTTGTTTTATTACTTCAGGAAGAAGATGATAAGGATAGCTACGATAAGACCGTAAATAGCGGTCGCCTCTGCAAGTGCGCAGCCGAGAAGCAGCGAGCTTCTTATATCCTTTTTAGCTTCGGGCTGTCTTGCGATAGACTCTGTTGCCTTTCCTGTTGCAAGACCTATTCCGATGCCTGCGCCTATACCTGTAATAACGGCTACAGCCGCACCAATTGCTACTAACATGATATATACCTCCGTTTTTATTCTTTTACTTTTCTACGCTTATTCTCTTACTTCAGGAAGAAGATGATAAGGATAGCTACGATAAGGCCGTAGATAGCTGTTGCCTCTGCAAGTGCGCAGCCGAGAAGCAGTGAGCTTCTTATATCCTTTTTAGCCTCAGGCTGTCTTGCGATAGACTCTGTTGCCTTTCCTGTTGCGATACCTATTCCGATACCTGCTCCTATTCCTGTAATAACGGCTACAGCCGCACCGATTGCTACTAACATAGATCATACCTCCGAATTTCTGTTATCTTAGTCGTCGTCCTCTATTGCTTCATTTATGAACAGGGACGTGAGGAACACGAAAACATATGCCTGAATGAAGCCGTCGAAAATATCAAAGTATGCCGAGAATGCCAGCGGTATCACTATCGGGCAAACGGCGTCGATAAGCTCCATGATGATATAAGACGCAAGCACGTTTCCGAAAAGTCGCATACAAAGCGACAGCGGTCTGATAACAAGCTCCATTACATTCAGCGGAGCGATTATCGCCACAGGTTTGGCAAAGCTTTTCAGCCAGCCCTTTGTTCCTTTTGCTCTTATTCCTGCAACCTCCACAAGCACAATGCTCATGATCGCAAGTCCTGCGGTAACATTCAAGTCTTTTGTAGGCGGTGTAAAGCCCAGCAGACCGATGATGTTCGCAAAGCCTATGTAGATAATGACAGTTGCAAGGAACGGAAAATACGCCATACCCTTTTCTCCCAGCTGTTCTCTGAAGAAATCTCTGAGAAAGCCTACGAATGATTCAAGCATCATCTGTTTCCTGTCAGGGATAAGTTTAAGGTTTCTTGTGAGAAGTATTGAAGCTATCACAAGTATCGCCATTATTATCCATGTTACCACGCAGGACACAGGAACGGGTATGCCTCCGAAAATCGGTATCCTGAAAGCTACTTTGTTTTGCATAGCCTCGGAAAGATTTTCGGAAATTCTCTCCAGCATTTTATCACCTCCAAAAAAATAAAACCAATAAGAATGCCAGCCTCATAAGGGTATAATAAGGTCTACACCGTTTACCCCCAGCGGTTGAATGCAATCGTCATTGATTTTATCATGATAAAACTATTTTTTGTATGCGTCCCCCTATGGGCGCAGTGATGTAAGACTTGCTTTTTGTCTACGAATATATTATAATACAATCATAAGCATATGTCAAATAGATATTTTCTATTGTAAACATACTCATAGTGTATGGATAGAGAGGAAAGGTTTATGAGAGAGATAAATTTCGAGCATTATAAGATATTCTATTATGTGGCAAAGTTCCAGAACATAACAATGGCGGCGAACTATCTGTTTTTGTCGCAGCCGAGCATAAGCCGATGCGTAAAAAATCTTGAGGACGAGCTTGGGTGCAAGCTTTTTGTGCGGTCAAAAAAGGGTGTAGAGCTGACAACGGGCGGAGAGATGCTCTTTAAGCATATATCCATAGCCTGCAAGCATATATTCTCGGCAGAGGAGGAACTTGCGCTGATAAGCGAGCGTGACAGGGCGATAGTAAGGCTTGGAGGAAGCGAGGTGGCACTGCAAAGCTTTCTTATCGACCGAATAGTAGAGTTTCACAGAGAACACCCGAAGATACAGATAAAGATAGACAGTATGTCCACCCCTGACGCTATAGAAGCGTTGAGGGCAAATCTAATAGACGTGGCGGTAGTTACCTCGCCGTTTGCAGACAAAACGGGGCTTAACATAAATGTGATAAAGAAGCTTCAGGATATCGTTGCCGCAGGAAACGGTTTTTCCTATCTTAAAGACAAGGAGATATCCCTGCATGAGCTTGTGAAATATCCTCTTATCTGTCTTAAAAACACCACCACCACCCGAAACTATCTTGACCATATATTCAGACAGCACAACCTGCTGTTAAGACCTGATATCGAGCTTACGTCCATAAACTTTGTAATGCCGATGGTAAAGAACAATCTTGGCATAGGTTTCATGCAGTATGCCACCACCAAGGCGGAGATAGAGGCAGGGAACATTTTCAGGGTGAACACAAAAGAGCAGATACCGCCAAGGAGCATATGTGCGGTGACGGCTTCCCAGTATGAAACTCCGGAACCTGTGCAGAGGTTTATAGACAGCCTGCTTGAAAAGGAAAGCGTGAATATATAAAAGCAATTTGGGGCGTTGGTGACAGCGTCCTTTTTGTGCTATAGAATAGAAAAAGCGGTGCAGAGTTTTACGCTCAGACACCGCTTTGTTTTGCTTTTTACAGCTCCATTATATATTTTTCCGCAGAAGAAAGTGCGTTTGCACCGTCTGCCGCTGCTGTTATTACCTGCCTGAGAGGTGTAGTACGGACATCTCCTGCCACAAAAAGACCCTTTGCAGTGGTGATTCCGTCCTCGCCAGCTTTCACATATCCGCTTTCGTCAAGCTCGCAAACGCCCTCTAAAGCTTGTGTATTCGGCACGCTTCCGATTGCGCAGAACACTCCGTCCACGGCAATGTTCTTTTCCTCGTTGTTTTGCGTATAGGTAATGCCCTCTGCATTTTCGCCACCTGTTACCTCTTTTATAACCGCACTCATAACAGGCACGATATTATCTGTTTCAGCGACCTTTTTCTGCAAAGCTTTATTTGCTCTGAACTCGTCACGTCTGTGGATAAGGTAAACAGTTTTTGCAAGCTTTGAAAGATAAAGTGCGTCACCAAGTGCAGTATCTCCTCCGCCCACAACAGCCACAACTTTATCCTTATAGAAGAAGCCGTCGCACACTGCGCAGTAAGAAATGCGCTGTTTCTCACCGCCTGCCACGTCAAGATGACGATATGAAGTGCCTGCGGTGTAAATAACAGTTTTTCCTTCTTTTACAGAGCCGTCCTTGAATATGACCTTCCAGCCCTCGGCTGTTTTCTCAAAGCTCTCAGCCTCGCCCTCGTAAAACTCAGCACCAAGAGTTTCAGCCTGCTCTCTGAACTTTTCTCCAAGGTCATAGCCGTTTATGCCGTAAAGACCCGGGTAGTTCTCAACTCTGTCTGTAACAGATATCTGACCTGTACCCATGTAGTCCTTTTCGCACACCAGTGCGGAAAGCATTGCTCTGCCTGCATATATCGCTGCAGTAAGCCCCGCAGGACCACTGCCTATTATTATAACGTCATACATAAAAAACACATCCTTTATATATAGTATACACTTTCTGTCCCTAATTATAAAATGAAAACCGACTTTTGTCAATCAGATATAATACATAGGCTCTGAAACGTTCTCTACTGACTCTTTATTATAGAAGTCAACGAGCTGTCTGAGGGTGATAGACTCAGTGTAGCTTTTCAGTTTGTTCTCTAATCTCAGCCATATATAATCGTCAAGCACCTGTGCAAATTCTGTGTTTTCGTCATTTACTACCGCAACATCGCTTCCAAGCACCGATGGGTCGAGAGCGTCGATTATTTCTTTGAGTGTTATCTTCTCCGGCTTTTTGTTGAGTATATATCCGCCCCTAGAGCCTTTTATGCCTTTTATGAGCCTTGCCTGCCTCAGAGAAGTAAGCACCTGCTCAAGATATTTTCCTGAAAGTCCACGTCTTTCTGCCACGCTGTATACTGTCACTGTTTCGCCGTTTTCTGAGTTCATTGCAATGTCTGCAATGGCAATTATGCCACATTCTACTTTTGTTGAAATTTTCATTTCTGCACCTCCCTAGAAATGACAATCTTATCATTTCTCATGCTTTTTATACTTGTCCTATTATTCATAGTAATCCTATCAACATAATATATTTTATACTTTTTTGAGCAAACTGTCAAGAGTTTTCATAAAAATAAGGGCATATTTTAAAAGAAATGTTAAATCTATAGTAATCCTATTGACTTTATATGATTTATGTTGTATAATATCTACAGTAACAAAGAACATCGCACCTTGACAGGCTTGCGGTGATAGCTATATAATAAGAAAACAGGGGGCGTTTCCTTTGAAATTCAATACAAAATTGCTCCATGGCGGATTTGGACCTGAGAAAACAACAGGCTCAACGCTCACTCCCATATATCAGGTGAGTGCCTTTGCGCAGGAGTCGGCTGAGCAGCTTGAAAAAGTATTCAATAATAAAGCACCGGGATATGCTTACACAAGAATAAGCAACCCGACAGTAGCGGCTTTTGAGAACCGAATGAATACACTTGAAAAAGGTGTTGGCGCAGTGGCGTGTTCATCAGGCATGGCGGCTGTTACAATGTCGCTTCTGAACATTCTTGAAGCAGGTGACGAGATAATATGCGGCGCAGGTCTTTTCGGCGGCACTATCGACCTTTTCGGCGACCTTGCGGCATTCGGTATCAAGACCAAATTCGTAAAGCACGTTACAAAAGAGGAAATAGCCCCTATTATAAATAGTAAGACCAAAGCGGTCTTTGCCGAGCTTATCGGAAACCCTAATCTTGAAATAGTTGATATAAAGTCGGTGGCTGACCTTGCCCATGAAAACGGTGCAGTGTTTATACTTGACAGCACAACGGCTACACCTTATCTTATAAATCCATTTGACTACGGTGCTGATATCGTGGTACATTCCACGTCAAAGTATATAAACGGCGGAGGAAATTCCATAAGCGGCGTTATAATCGACAGCGGAAACTTCAAATGGGATTATGACAAATTCAAGGGGTTGGCAGAATATAAGAAATTCGGGAAGTTTGCTTATATCGCAAAGCTGAGAAACGGCATATGGAGAAACGTGGGCGGCTGTCTTGCTCCGATGAACGCATTTATGAACAGCGTGGGACTTGAAACACTGGGTCTTAGAATGGAGCGATGTTGCCATAACGCTTTGAAGCTTGCGGAGTTCTTTGAAAGCTGTGAGGGCATTGAAGTGAACTATCCTGCACTGAAAGCCAGCCCGTTCTATGACCTTTGTCAGGAAGAACTTGGCGGCAAGGGCGGTGCTATACTCACCATAAGAGCAGGTTCAAAGGAAAGAGCCTTCAAGCTTATAAACGGCTTGAAGCTTGCAACAAATGCAACTAATATCGGAGATACAAGAACGCTCGTTATACACCCTGCAAGTACGATCTACGCCCACGGCAGTGAGGAGCAGAAGATAAACGCAGGCGTGTTCGGCGACACAATCAGGATAAGCGTCGGAATAGAGGTCGCATCGGATCTGATCGAGGACTTTAAACAGTCCATAGAAAAACTTTAGGAGGAATTTACTATGGCAGTTGACTACGCAACACTTAAAAAAGGCGGTTTCATGCGCCAGAAGCAGAAGAATAATTTTTCACTTAGACTTAGAGTTGTGGGCGGAAACCTTACGGCAAAACAGCTTGCAACTATTGCAGAGGTGTCTGATAAATACGGCGAGGGCTATGTTCATCTTACATCACGTCAGAGCGTTGAGATACCTTTTATAAAGCTTGACGATATCGACGAGGTAAAGGCGGCTCTTGCAAAGGGTGACACAGAACCGGGCGTTTGCGGACCGAGAGTAAGAACTATCACAGCCTGTCAGGGTGCTGCGGTCTGTCCAAGCGGCTGTATAGATACATACTCTCTTGCAAAGGAGCTTGACGAAAGATATTTCGCAAGGGAGCTTCCTCACAAGTTCAAGTTCGGCATCACAGGCTGTCAGAACAACTGCCTTAAAGCGGAAGAAAATGACGTTGGTATCAAGGGTGGCATAAAGGTTGAGTGGCGTGAAGCTGATTGTATCGGCTGTGGCGTGTGCGTAAAGGCTTGCCGTCAGGGTGCGCTTACAATGGAGGACGGAAAGATAGTTCTTGACAAAGAAAAGTGCAACTTCTGCGGACGCTGTTTTAAGGCTTGTCCTACAGAAGCGTGGGATACTATCCACGGTTATATAGTTTCATTCGGCGGACTTTTCGGCAACCATATCAACAAGGGCGAAACTGTTATCCCATTTATCGAGGATAAGGAAACTCTTATGAAGATTTGCGATACCGCTATACAGTTCTTTGACGATAACGCAAAAGCTGGCGAAAGATTCAAGTTCACTATCGACAGAGTGGGCAGAGAGAAATTTACAAATACTATACTGGAGGTTTATAACAATGGCTGATTTTAAAATAGACGATACAGTGGATATCACCACAGTGGTTTGCCCGACAACATTCGTTAAGGCAAAGGTAGCTCTTGAAGAGCTTGACGACGGACAGATCCTTTCCATTAAAATGAATGACGGCGAGCCTGTTCAGAACGTTCCAAGAAGCATTAAGGAAGAGGGTCACAAGATATTGAAGCTCATTGACAATGAGGACGGCACTTATGACCTTATCGTACAAAAGGTGGGAGATTAATGTCAGTAAGAGCAAATAAGGATACTTTCGAGAGCGAGATAAACGAGGCAGGAAAGCTTGTTATCGCAGATTTCTATTCAGATTCCTGCGTTCCGTGCAAGCGAATGTCACCGCTTCTTGCGGAAACTGAGGAGGAGAACCCTGAGGGCATAAAGCTTGTGAAGCTCAACATCAACTTTGACGGGGAAACCGCTCAGAAGTATAATGTCACAAGCGTTCCGACACTTGTGTTCTTCAAGGACGGAGCAGAAAAAGCAAGACTTACGGGAGCTGTAAAAAAAGCACAGCTCACCGAAACAATAAATTCTATAGATTAAGGAGAAATGGATATGACTATAACAGTAGCAGGTAATAAAAAGGACGTTGCAGAGGGACTTACAGTGGCACAGCTCGTTATCGACGAGAACGTTGAAACACCACAGTACGTTACAGTAACTATCAATGACGAATTTGTAGAGAGCGGTGCTTTTGAAAGCACAGTTCTTAAAGACGGCGACGTTGTAGAATTTCTTTACTTCATGGGAGGCGGACAGTAATGGCATTTACAGACGAACAGCTTGAGCGTTACTCACGCCACATCATTCTTAAAGAAGTTGGCGCAAAGGGACAGAAAAAGCTTCTTAACGCAAAGGTACTTATCATAGGCGCAGGCGGACTTGGTGCACCAGCCGCTATGTATCTTGCCGCAGCAGGCGTTGGTACTATCGGCATTGCAGACGCAGACGAGGTAGATCTCTCAAATCTGCAAAGACAGATAATCCACACAACTCAGGACGTTGGCAAGGCAAAGGTCCTTTCCGCAAAGGAAACAATGGAGGCTATCAACCCTGACGTTAAGGTGAATACATACCGCACCTTTATCGACAGCGAGAACATCATGGATATAATCAAGGACTATGATTTCGTTATCGACGGCACTGACAATTTCCCGGCAAAGTTCCTTATTAATGACGCCTGCGTAATGGCTAAAAAGCCATTTTCACACGCCGGTATCATCAGATTTAAGGGTCAGCTCATGACCTATGTTCCAGGTCAGGGACCATGCTATAGATGTGTGTTCAAGAACCCACCTCCGAAGGACGCTGTTCCTACTTGCAAGCAGGCAGGCGTTATCGGCGCAATGGGCGGCGTTATCGGAAGTTTGCAGGCAATGGAAGCTATCAAGTATATCCTTGGCGTTGGAGAGCTTCTCACAGGCTATCTGCTTACTTATGACGCACTTAAAATGAAGTTCGGAAAGGTAAAGCTTCCACAGGATACAAAGGGCTGTGCAGTATGCGGCGAGCACCCTACTATCACAGAGCTTATCGACTATGAACAGGCAGAATGTGACGGTGTACATTTATGATAAAACTAAGCAAAAGCGATTATGAAAAGATACTGCACCACGCTGAAAGCGAGCTTCCGAACGAAGCCTGCGGTCTTATCGGCGGAGTAAAAGAGGGCAGTGACAAGATAATAAAAAAGGTCTATCTTCTCACGAACATAGAACACTCAAACGAGCATTTTTCTCTTGACCCTAAGGAGCAGCTTGCTGCTATCAAGGACATGAGAGCAGAGGGACTTGTTCCTCTGGGCAACTGGCACTCACACCCTGAGTCACCTTCTCGTCCTTCTGATGAGGATAAAAGGCTTGCTTATGACAAGACAGCAAGCTATATGATACTCTCACTTATGAACAGAGATGAGCCTGTGCTCAATTCTTTTCATATCGAGGGAACGGATTCCACGAAAGAGAAACTTGTAATAGAATAAGGGCATAATAAAAGCAGTACTCGTGAAAAGGTACTGCTTTTTGTATTTATCAGCTTATGAAGCCTTTGCGCTCTTTCTGACCTCTGTGTAGCCTGCCGGTGACGGGATCTCATAATCGTCTGTGGAGTTTATGGCTCTCATCATGCCTGCGATAAGGTCAGGCTGTGTGATAGTGTAGTCAAATCTGTTTACGATGCCAAATCCCTTGTTGCCGTTGTAGCCGTTGTCCCAGTATACACAAACAACACCGTTTTTCTTTGCCGCCTTGATAAGATATTCAGACCAGTAGCGTCTGAACTCATTGTAGTCTGCAAACTTTTCTGTCTTGTCCTGTGCGCCAAATTCGCCGATAACAACAGGATAACCTTGACTTACAAACTTCTCGTTAAGAAGTGCCATTTGGCTGTCAACATAATCCTCCTGACCCCAGTTGTCATAATTCTTTACCGCATATTTGCCCCACTGAGTTTTTGCGGTCTTGTTCTCGTCAATAGTGAAATTGAATGGGTCATAATAGTGAACTGATATCATGATACGCTTGCCGTCAGCCTTGCAGCCGTTGTCGGTCGGTATCTTGAAGTTGTAATCATCTCCTGCTGTATATTCGATATTTGTGTTCCAACCAGGGAGAAGCAGCCAGCGTTTTTCATTGTTCGAGCCTGTTGCTCTCACTGAGTCAACAAATATCTGATTGTATGCGTTGATGTTATCATATGCTTTTTCGTCAGGCTTGCCGTAATCGTTGTTGAATTCCTCATTCATGGACTCGAAGATAAGGTGCTGGTCATAGTCCTTGAAACGGTCTGCTATCTGAGTCCAAACCTTGCCGTACTTGTCCTTTATCTCGGTCTGCTTGTCATCGTCTTCAGCACAAAGCAACCAAGAGTGGTCAACAGTGTAATATCCGTCACCATGCATATTAACTATAGCGAACATATCGTTGTCAACAACATAGTCAACGACCTCCTGAACTCTGTCCAGCCAGTCAGTGTCTATCTTGTAGTCAGGACCGTCTCCTATCATGTCAAGATAAGAAACAGGTATTCTTACTGTCTTGAAGCCCTGCGCCTTTATAGTGTCGATAAGCTCTTTGGTTATCTCAGGGTTGCCCCAGCAAGTTTCGCTGGGAAGTCCGCCGCTGGAAGCTTCAAGCTGATTGCCTAAGTTCCAGCCAAGCCCCATAGCCTCTGTTATCTGTGTCTGGTCAAGCTCTGTCCACTTCTTTGCTGTGTCTTTTGCCTCGCTGTCGGAGTTTTTTCCGCAGCCTGCCACAGCCGCTGTCATAACTCCTGCCAGCAGCAGAGCCGCAGCTCTCGATATGAATTTTCTCATTTTTTATATAACCTCTTTTCTTTTTGCGTATGTAAACGATTAACGCTAATGACTATTATAGCACACTGCACAATTTTTTTCAATAGTGAAAAGAAAATTTTATTATGTGGTTGAAATGAGTAATAAATGGCTGCATATTGCCTGTTGCGGCGAATATCCATATAAATAAGCATTTGCACTTGATTTTGTAATATTATGTGTTATAATAGTAGATAAACTTATAAGTTTACTTTGGTAAACAAAAGGGGATATTCATATGGCAGCACTTCTTATAAGATTATTTATAAAAGACAGGGATAACGTGAAAGATAAAAACGTCCGAAAAAAATATGGCTACCTAGGCTCATGTACTGGTATAGTCCTTAATATCATGCTTTTCCTCGGTAAGCTTATTGCAGGATTTGTGTCAGGTGCTGTGTCCGTTATGGCGGACGCCTTCAATAACTTGTCCGACGCAGGCTCGTCTATAATGTCGTTGGTTGGCTTTAAAATGGCGGCCAAAGCCGCAGACGAAGACCACCCATTTGGCCACGGCAGAATGGAGTATATCTCAGGTCTTGTCATTTCGTTTATTATTATGATGATGAGCATTGAGCTTGGAAAATCTTCTTTTTCAAAGATCTTTGCCCATGATAAGCTTGCTTTCTCGGTAATGACCTTTGTGATACTTGCCTGCTCTGTGGCTGTCAAGCTTTGGATGTGGTATTTCTATAGAAAGCTTGGAAAAAAGATAAACTCTACCTCGCTTTTCGCCTCTGCCGCTGACAGTCTTTCCGATTGCGCCGCAACAGGAGCTGTTATGCTTGCAATGGTATTCTCTGCGTTCACAGGCATAAACATAGACGGCTATATGGGCGTTCTCGTTGCTCTCTTTATCTTCCGCTCAGGCTTTATGACCTGCAAGGACAGCGTTTCGCCGCTTCTCGGCTCAAAGCCCGATAAGGAGTTCGTTCAGGATATTGTTGATACCGCAATGAGCTTTCCTGAGATAATCGGTATCCATGATCTGCTCATACATGATTATGGCGTAGGGAATACCGTTATCTCTTTTCATGCTGAAGTGCCATGCGAAATGGACTTTATGGCGGCTCATGAGCTTATAGACGATCTTGAGGATAGCATGAAAGAAAAATATCACTGCGCAGTGTCTATACATATGGATCCGGTGGCAGATCATGACGAGCAAACTATCGAAACTAAAAAGATAGTAACAGACGTTGTGAAGTCTATTGATCAGTGCTTGTCAATACACGATTTCAGAATGACAAAGGGAGAAAACCGTGAAAATCTTATCTTTGACGTGGTAGTGCCTTTTGATTTCAGACTTTCAGACAGCGAGGTAAAAGCAAAAATATCAAAACGGCTCACAGAATTTGACGGAAGATACAACGCTGTTATAAATGTTGATAAGGGAGATACATTATAATAAAAAGGGCTTGCTTTTTTTCTCAGGATTGGTTATAATATAGGTATAACGCAAAGCGTTTGCGGTGCGTGGTCTATCATGATAGGAGGAGTATAAAATGGCATTCACAGTTACAAAGGATACTATTATAGGCGATATAATGGACGCTGATGAAAATACAGCACCATACTTTATGGAAATGGGTATGCACTGTCTGTTCTGCCCAGCGTCAAGAGGCGAAACTCTTGAAGAGGCTTGTGCTGTTCATGGCGTTCCTGTTGAGGAAATGCTCGAAAAGCTCAACAAGCATTTTGCAGAATAAGCGTTTGGAACTATTTTCGCCGCCCAGCCGCCTTTTCAGGGGGCGAGCGGCGATTTTTTTCTTTGGAGGAAAGCTTTGGATAAAAGACTTGTGACCTGTGCAAAGCTTTGTACAGGAGATTTTGTATGTGACGTGGGGACAGATCATGGTTATCTGCCCTGCTTTATGATAAAGGAAAATATGTGCAAAAAGGCTCTGGCTTGTGATGTTGCACCATTGCCGCTAAAGTCGGCTGAGGAGCATATCCGCCGTGAGGGGCTTTCAGACCGCATTGGAACGGTACTTTCAGACGGACTTGACAATGTTCCCCAAGAGGGCATAACAGACGTTGTTATGGCAGGCATGGGCGGTGAGCTTATTGCAAGACTGCTTGAAAAATGTCCGTGGGTGAAAAACGGAGTGAACCTCGTTTTACAGCCTATGACAAAATGGGACGTGCTTAGAAAGTGGCTTTATGACAACGGCTTTGAGGTAAAAAAAGAGCTTGCCTGCACAGAGGGTCAGTTTGCATATTCTGTCATGCAGGCGGTGTATACAGGCAAAACGCCGTCTCATGATTGCGACGACAGATATTTGCAGTTTGGCTTTGTTAAGCCTGAGGGCGAGGGGAAAGAGTATATCGCAAGGCAGGCAAAAAGAATTTTTGTCGCGGGCAGCGGAATGATGAAGTCTGAGGACAAAAAGGAGCTGGGAGAAAGGCTTGTTAAGCTTGCACAGAGCGAGCTTGACAGACTTTGACACACAAAAAGGAGCTGACAAAAATGACGACAGTTTATGATATTTATAGTTTTATAGAGGATTTAGCCCCATACCGCCTGCAGGAGGGCTATGACAACAGCGGTCTTAACGTGGGAGAAATGTCCGCAGAGGTAAGGAGTGTGCTGGTGGCACTGGATTGCACCGCAGAGGTGGCAAGAGAAGCCTGTCAGCGTGACTTTGACCTTGTTCTCACCCACCACCCTGTTATTTTCAGAGGACTAAAGACCCTCGTGCCGAACGACCCTGCTGTGATACTTGCGGCAGGAGGAAAGAACGCTCTTTCCATGCACACAAATTTCGACTCCGCAGAGGGCGGAATGAATGACGTGCTTTGCAAAATGTTGGGTCTAAAACCCGAGAGCGCTTTGCATGAGGAGCATGGCGTTGGCTGTGGATATGTCTGCGAGTGTGACGGCATGAATGTCCGTGAGCTTGCACAGAGAGCAAAGGACGTTCTCGGCTGTAGAGTAGTCCGTTTCAGCGGCGGCGAGCGTGAGATAAGTCGTGTGGGAGTGTGCTCAGGTTCAGGCGGTTCGTTCCTTGCTGATGCAGCAGAAAAAGGCTGTCAGGTGCTTTTGACAGGTGACGTGAAGCATGACGTTTTTATAGACGGCGGGAATATGGGCGTTTCTGTTATAGACGCAGGTCATTTCTATACGGAAAATATCTTCTGCGAGTTTATCGCTAGTGAGCTGAAAAACAAGTTCAGCGGTCTGAGAGTAGAGATAGCCGTAAGCAACAGGGATATAGTTGAAGTAATATAAAAAGCAGGTAAGTAAAATGGCATTGGACGGAATTTATCTGAGCTTGCTCAGAAAAGAATTTGACCCTCTTATTGACGGCAGGGTGGATAAGATACACCAGCCTTCACGAGAGGAGCTTATAATGACTATCCGCACTAAAGAGGGTGCGCAGAAGCTTATGTTCAGCACAGGTGCAGGCTCGGCAAGGGTCCATATAACAACGACGGATATAGAAAATCCGAAAACACCGCCTATGTTCTGTATGCTCATGAGAAAGCATCTTGCAGGAGGCAGACTCACTGCCATTAGGCAGGACGGCTTTGAGCGTATACTTTTCTTTGACTTTGAAGCCACCAACGAAATGGGCGACAGGGTGAATCTCACACTTGCGGCGGAGATAATGGGCAGGCATTCAAATCTTATCCTCTATCGTGAGGACGGCAGGATAATAGACAGCATAAAGCGTGTGGGACAGGAAATGTCATCAGTGAGAATGGTTCTTCCCGGTGCGCAGTATACTTTGCCCCCAAGAGAGCAAAGGCTGAATCTTCTTGACTGCACAAAGGAAGAGCTTTTGGCAAAGATAGCCGAAAACCCCACGGCGGAGCTTTCAAAGGCAATAATGAAAACGCTTGAGGGCATTTCGCCAGTGTTCGCACGGGAAGCTGTGTTCTTTGCGGCAAGGGGTGCTGAGATAACAGCCGAACAGCTAAGCGGAGACACTGCAGACAGGCTGTGGTTTTATTTCTCGAAAGTCCGTGACAGCGTAAATGAGGGCACTAACGTCTACACAGTGCTGAAAACAAAAGAGGGCAATCTGAAAGATTTCTGCTTCTGCGATATCACGCAGTATGGTGCGCTCATGGTGACAAAAAGCTTCGAGTCGCCAAGTGTTCTTCTGGACTATTTCTATGCGGAGAGGGACTCCCTTTCAAGAATAAAGCAGAAAGCCAACGACCTTTTCAAGCTTCTTATAAACACCTCCGAGAGAACTCAAAGGCGTGTGCAAAATCAGCGTGAGGAGCTTAAAGAGTGCAAGGACAGGGAAAAATACCGCATTTACGGTGACCTTATCACTTCAAATCTCTATGCGCTCCAAAAGGGCATGGCATATGCTGAGGTGCAGGACTTTTATGACGAGAACTGCCCTACAGTGAAGATACCACTTGACAAAAGGCTTACGCCAACACAGAACGCTCAGAAGTATTATAAGGAGTACAGAAAGCTCGACACCGCAGAGAAAAAGCTCACTGTGCTTATTGCAGAGGGCGAGCAGGAGGTCAAGTATCTGGATTCTGTTTTCGATTCTCTAACGAGGGCACAGACGGAGGGAGATATAGCCGAGCTTCGTGAGGAGCTTTTTCAGGAGGGCTATGTAAAGCGCTCAAAGTTCAAGGGCAAGCCTCCAAAGGCTCTGCCGCCTATAAGATACCGTTCTTCTGACGGATATGAAATAAGGGTGGGCAGGAACAATAAACAGAACGACCGCCTCACCTGCAAGGAAGCAGAGAAAACTGACCTTTGGCTCCACGTCAAAGATATCACAGGAAGCCACGTTATTGTCACCTGCGACGGAGAAATGCCACCTGACAGGACAATAGAGGAAGCGGCAATAATCGCCGCCTGCAACTCAAAGGGAAGAAATTCCTCCAGGGTGGATGTTGACTACACTTTCATAAGAAACGTGAAAAAGCCAAACGGCTCAAAGCCGGGCATGGTTATTTTTACAAACAATTACACTATCACTGTCAAGCCTGACACGGAGCTGGAGGAGAAACTGAGGGTATAGTCTAAAACTATATCCAACAAAGTTTCAGTCTATGAGTTTATGAAAATGCCACAAAAACGGCGTTGTATCGGACTTATTAGTGGTGTAAAAAGGTTATTGAATAATCCATAGCAATATGGTATAATTATCATGATGTGAATATTAAGAAAGCACAGTTTGAAAAGTTGTTAGCTGAGTAGAGCGTGTCAGGGCAAAAGCCTTGCCGTCAGGGAAGCAGGTCCAAATCCTGCACAACCGCCATTACTGTGTTTGACAGGCTTTTTGTGTGCTGTCATAAGTCAGGTATCTGCTGTGTTTTCGTTGACTATTTCTGTCTTGGGCGATGAAGATGACGGTCTGCTTTATCGCTGTGCAGGCAGTAAAGCGGATAGAATGCTTTTTCGTTTCGGCGGAAAGGCATTTTTTGCTGTGGTCGGGGTGTTCATAAAAAGTGCATTGACGGCGGAACAGTGTGTATCAACGAAAGGACAGAAAAGAATGAAGAAGAAAATTTTGAGAACAGCCAGCTTCGCTCTTGCGACTGCTCTTAGTCTGAGCGTGTGTGTAAGCGCATTTGTTTCAGACGGAACAAACAACAACGTAACAACATCAGTCCTCCCTGACAGTGCGGATAACGCAGTGCTTAACTGGGCAACTAAGGTAGGAAAAAGCTGGAACGATGGTCCGTCGCCTGTGGCTATCGTTGGAGATGATATTGTTTATACATCTGGCGACAAGCTCGTGAGAATGAACAAGGAAACGGGCGTTGTGGATTCAGTAGTTGGACAGCGAGCAGGTACAAACAGCTACGCTATCCAGCCTGTTACTTATGCAGATGGCATGATATTCTCAGCCTTTAACGGCGGAATTCAGGCATTTGACGCTGACACCCTCGAGTCGCTGTGGGTATACAAGGACAGCGTTGGTGGTCAGTCTGTAAGCCCTATCTACTATAATGACGGCTGTATCTACACAGGCTTCTGCAACTATGGTTCAGGAAAAAACGATCAGTATGTTTGCATAGACGTTAAGGACGAAGATCCTGACACAACAGATGAAGAGAAGTCACCAAAGTGGACATTCACAAACAAAAGCGGCTTCTATTGGGCAGGCGCATATGCAACTGATGATTTTGTCGTTCTCGGCATGGAAAATGCAAAGGCAAACACTACCGATCCTGCAAGAGTAGTTACTCTTGACAAAAACTCAGGAAGCGTTATAGATACTAAGTATACAGTAGGCGGAGGAGTAAGAAGCACTATTTCTTACGATAAGGATACAGACGCTTATTATTTCACATCTAACGGCGGATATTTCTATAAGGCAACAATAGACGATGAGGGCAATTTCACAAAGCTTGACAGCATTGCACTTGGCGGCGCAAGCACATCAACTCCTACAGTTCTTAACGGAAGAGCTTATGTTGGCGTAAACGGCTCAGGCTGGGGCGACTATAAGGGCAGTGTTATTGCAGTTATCGACCTTGACAGCTTTAAGATAGCATACAAGGCAGAAACAAAGGGCTATCCACAGACCTCAGGTCTTGGCGTTGTGAATGAGAACGGCTATAACTATGTTTACTTCACAGAGAACGCATCAGCAGGCGCTATCCGCTATGTAAAGGATAAAAAGGGCGTAACAGAAGTTCTTGACGCTCAGATAGTAAACGGAAAGAAAACAGCTCCGTCACTTTTCACACCAACGGGAGCTCAGGCACAGTACGCTATAGCTGACCTTGTTGCAGACGAAAACGGCACTATCTACTTCAAGAACGATTCAGGCTACATAATGGCTGTCGGCTCAGAGGTGGAAAAGCTTGTGACCGAAAATGCTAAGACAGTATGCAAAGAGGGCGAAGCTTATGACGCTTCCGACTTGAAGGTTTACGCAGTTCTCAAAAACGGCGCGAAGAAAGACGTTACAGATTATGTGACTATCGACGATACTGCTCTTACAGCAGACGATGATTTCGTTACTGTTACATACAAGTATGGTATGTACAGAGATAAGACAAAAGAGGGTGCTGCAAACACAACAGGCGTTGCCGTTTCACCTGTTGAAACAACTATCAACGTAACAGTTCTTGCAGCAGAGGATTATGACAGCGTAAAGGCTGTTGAGAAGCTTATCAGTGACCTTGGCGAGATAACACTTGACAGCGAGAATGACATCAAGGCAGCAAGAGCCGCTTATGACGCTCTTGGCGACCTTAAGGAATATGTAGGCAATGTTGACGCTCTTACGGCCGCAGAAAAAAAGCTTGAAGAACTCAAGACACCAAGCTCTTCATCAGAAGCAGAAAACTCTGTAAGCTCATCTGACGTATCTTCCGAAAGCACAGTATCTTCTGCAAACTCTGAGGATACATCTTCTGCCACTTCATCAGCCGCAGAGTCAGTAAGCAGTGCTGACACATCAAAGGCGGCTGACAGCTCATCAAAGACAGCAAATAACGCAGGTGCGGCTAACCCTAACACAGGTGCGACAGCAGGCGTTTGCGTAGCAGGTCTTGCACTTCTTATCAGCGGAGCTCTTACAGTTTCAAGAAAGAGAAAGTAAAAAAAATTAAGACAATTAAGATATAAGTTATTTTGCAGGATACTCGCCCTCTATTTTCAGGGGGCGGGCATTTTCTGTGATATGAAAAGTGAGAATATTATGAAAAAGCATACACAAAAAAACAGGCAAATAATAATGCTGTCAGCAGCGGCGTTTTTTATCGCAGCGGCTTTTTTGTGTATGCGTTTTTATAATATGAGCAGTTATAAGACCCCTGAAAATCCGTTTTCAGCACTGTCTGAAAGCCTTGCGGAGGAGGACGGACAGGGCGGAGAGGGCTATGAAACAAGCTCTCAGCCAAAGGACGAAAGCTCAGATATGGACAGCTCACAGGCAGATGACAGTGATAACACTGATAGTAGCGACAGCAATACAGATACAACAGAAAGCTCTCCGCAGGCTGACAAAATCGACGGAAATTCCCCGACAGTAAATGGCGGGAACACGAATGTTACCATAAATGTCCAAGGTGAAAATAAGTCTGACGAGGTAAAGAAAAAGCCTGACAGCAAGACCGAAACTGTCACAAAGAACACCGACACAGAATATTTCACCACCTCTATAAAAGAGGGCGAGCGTGTAAAAAAAGCCCTGTATAAGTTCACAATAACACATAAAAACAAAGCTCTCACAGTGCAGAAAGTTCAGGTCACTGTGAACGACAGCGTTGTAAATCAGTTTTCGGGCAGCGTTTCCCTTCACGCAGGAAAAAACACTATCCGTGTTGCCTGCACTTATACCGACAAAAGCGGTCAGGTGAAAAGGGCTTATAAGGACTATACAGTTTATTTTGACAAAAAGGAGATAACCTTTGACACCGACCTTGCGGATAAGGATACTGACACAGAAAGCATAACATTTTCAGCCACAGCTTTTTACGGCAGTGATAAAATACCTTTGACGGTTAAAGTCAACGGAGAAAAGCTTTCAGGCGGTGAAACTTTTACCGCACAGCTTTCTGAGGGCGAGAATACTATAACTCTCTCTGCGGAAAAGGACGGCTCAAAGGCTGAAAAAAGCTTTAAGATAAAATACACTCCTGCGGAGTTTTCCATCGATACCGACCTTTATGACCGCACTGTAAATGACGCCGATTTTAGCTTCTATGCGAGAATGAAAGGTCAAAGCGGCAGTGCAAAGCTAAGCGTTATTCTAAACGGCAAAAAGCTTTCGGGCAGAGATAATTATACCTGCACCCTCCAAAGCGGTGATAACCGTATAAGGCTTTATGCAAAAGACGGTGACAAAAATATAGACAGATATTTCACTGTCACCTATGTACCCATTGCTGACGATACCACAAGACCTGAGATAACGTATATAAACGTCACCAACGGACAGACAGTGAAAGGCTCGGGCTTCACCCTCAGATTTAACGCACAGGACTATAAGGGCGGAAGGATATATGCCGACAAGACCGAGGTCTGGCTCAATGGGCTTTCTGTTGAGTGTATCGCACAGGACAGGAACTCAGCCTATTATCTCCAGCTTTCAGGCGGGGCAAATCTTCTTGAAATAAGGGTGTATGACCCCGAGGGCAGATATGCGGATCATGCCTATACCATAAATTCTGTCAGCGCACAAAAGGGCGAGCAGACAGGCGTTATAACAATGAGCTTTGACGCCGATACCATAGGGCTTGGACAGCTTGCCGCAGGCTCAGAGGTGGCAATATACGAGGGGGACACAGGCGTTGACGTTATAGAGCGTTTTCTTCAGCAAAACGGCTTCACAGGTGACTTTACAGGCAAGGGCGATCAGAGATATCTAAGCCGAATACACAAAAGCGGTGCGTTTTCAGGTGGAGCAGTAAACAGCGAGCTTGCGGAGCTTGTAAAAAATGATGGCATTGCAGACAGTGGCACACAGTATGCCGACAGCCTTGGAGAATTTGACTACACCTACGGCTCAGGCTGGGTGTACACTGTGAACGGCAATATGCCTGCATACGGCATGGGCAAGGTGAACTTCACCGACGGCGACACTGTTAGGCTTGCGTTCACAGTTGCCTACGGCAGAGATATAACAGGTTCACAGGATAGCTATGACAAAACATGGTAGGAGGATATCGTTGAAAACGAGAGGTTTTCTTGGCAGATTAGTGGCGGTGTTTGCAGGGGCAGTAATGCTTCTGACAAATGTTCCTGCGGTGAATGCAGATAACGCAGATAAAAGGGACAGGATAACTGAAAGCGCAGAAAAGGTCTGTCAGTGGCAGCGTGACAAAATGGGCATTTCTCAGGACGAGAGCATTTTTTCGGGGGATTTTCTGCAAAACGCAGGCATAGGAAGCTCCGATTGGCTAGCCATAGGCATTTCACGCTTTGGTTTTGAGGAGGACTATGAGGCTTATCTCACTGCACTTTCTCAGCGTGTGAAAGCTCTTTCAGATACCGACAACGCTACCGAGTGGCAGAGGTGCGCTATAACAGCCTCCGCAATGGGAGGCGACCCTGCCGACCTTGGGGGCATAGACCTTGTAAAAGGCGGTGTTTACGGCAGAGATGAAAATAATTCCGTAGGCAAACAGGGCCTTAACGGATGGATATTTGCACTTTTGACCCTTGATACAATGGGCTACAAGACCCCAGAGGGTGCAGAGTTTGACAGAGAGCGTATACTTGACAAGATAGTTTCTTCACAGAATACCGATGGCGGCTTTTCGCTGTCAAAAGGTGAAAGCGATATCGACATCACCGCAATGGCTTTGCAGGCGATCGCCCCATATTACAATGATTTTTCCCGTGACGATGTTAGAAAAAGCGTTGACAAAGCGGTGGAGTATCTAAGCGGCAAGCAGGACAGCTCAGGTACGTTCGGAAGCGCAGAAGCTGATTCGCAGGTAGTAATAGCACTTTGTTCACTTGGTATCGCCCCCGAAGCTGACAACCGTTTTGTGAAAAATGCCGACCTTTTGACCGCCCTGCTTTCCTATCAGAACAGCGACGGTGGATTTTCACATGAAAAGGGCGGCGATTCTGACGAGCTTGCCACAGGGCAGGCGCTTTGCGCACTTGCGGCACAAAAGCGTTTTGAACTTACGATGCGACGTATTTACGATATGAGAGAGGAGCTTTCAGTTCTACAGCGTGAAAAGCTTGACGGCATAAACGGCAGGCTTTCGGATATCTCAGACGAGGAGAGCGCAGAAAAAGCCTTGAAGCTTTTCAATGACCTTGATTGTGACGAACGCACATATGTGAGATACGGTGCAGAGCTTGAAAATGCGGCAGAAAAATACAGCCTGACCTTGAGCGACAGGGCTTTCACAGTGGAGCTTGCACAGACAGATCATGGAAACGGTTGTGTATACAGTATCGAGAAAACGGAAATATATAAGGGCAAGAAAGGCTTTACAAAAAGCGACAGGAACAAGCTTGAAGCCCTGAGAAAAAACGGTGTTACTTCGGGGGACTGCACTGCTACGGCTGTGCTTTTAGCCCATGCAAAGGCTGACGAGAGCCTTTCCGACAGGGATAAGATAATATCAGAGCTTGAAGAAATGAACGCTAAAGCGAACGAGCTTTACAGTGAGATATCAGACCTTAACAGTATCATAAGCCGTGAGCTTTATCCTGTTGATAGTGTTGGAAAAGACAAAAAGGAGCTTTTGGAAAAGACCGCAGAGAGGATAAAAAAGCTTCCTGAAAGCGAGCGGAAAAAGGTCACTTCTGCTGACGAGATAATAAAAGAGGCGGAGGATAAAAACGTGACAGTGTATGTGATATCTGCGGCAGCGGTGCTGTGCGCAGTGGGAGTTTTCACAGTGGTAAGAAAGAAGGGTAAAAAATGCGTGAGATAACAGATGAAGTGAAAAAGGTCATAATCGGCAAGGACGAAGTGGTGGATATGGTGTTCGCCGCAATTTTGGCGCAGGGTCATGTGCTTATGGAGGACGTTCCGGGCGTGGGAAAAACTACTCTTGCGGTGGCGTTTTCAAAGGCTTTGGGGCTTGAAACAAAGAGGATACAGTTCACCCCTGATACCGTGGCTTCCGACATCACAGGCTATACGGCTTTTGACAGACAGGCACAGGGCTTTACTTTTCACAGCGGTGCGGCAATGACGAATATACTTCTTGCAGACGAAATAAACAGAACCTCAGGCAAGACGCAATCTGCCCTTTTGGAGGTCATGGAGGAGCGGGCCTGCACAGTTGACGGCAGAACATATCCTCTGCCTGAGCCTTTTGCAGTGATAGCAACACAAAACCCTACAGGCACAGTTGGCACGGCGGCACTGCCTGTTTCACAGCTTGACAGATTTATGATAAAGCTTTCAATGGGCTATCCTGACAAGGCGGCAATGCGAAGCATAATGTCAGACCGAAGCAGTTCAGACCCACTGGTAGATGTGAAAGCCGTCTGCACCGCTGAAAAGCTTATAGAAATGCAGAAAAAGGCAAAGGCAGTTTTTGTTGACGACAGCATTTATGACTACATCTCAGACCTTTGCGACGCCACAAGGCATAATGAAAATATTTCTCTAGGTGTATCCCCAAGAGGTGCTTTGGCACTTTGCAGGATAGCAAAGGCGTGGGCATGCTATAAGGGCAGAGAATATGTCGTTCCCCAGGACGTAAGAGATTTTTTTGCCCATGTTTGCAGCCACAGGATATCACTTTCTGCAAAGGGCAGGCTCTCAGGACTTGCGGCAGAAAGTGTGCTTGACGAGATACTTGGCAGCGTAAAATGCCCTGAGAATGAGGAAAAACGCAGATGAAGAGGCTATGCTTCTGCCTTTGCACAGCTTTGGGCATACTGCTTTTTGTGCTGAAAAAGCCCATTGGCATAACGGTGCTTGGTTTGTGCGCAGTGCTTTTTGTATTGTCAGTATGTGTAAATATATTCTCGAAGAAAAAGCTGTCAGCAACACTGGTAAGCGACGGCACAGGCTTGAAAAATAAGGACATGAGCCTTAAATTTATCTTCACAGGAACTTGCGGCGAATACAGCGGTAAACTGCGGCTTAGAAATATGCTCACAGGACAGTGCGATGATATAAAGGTGCATTTTATCATCAGCAGAGAGCCTGCTCAGGTGGATATCACTGTAAAAAGCGACACCTGCGGAAAGATAAAAGCAGAGTTTCTGACACTTAGAGCCTTTGACTTTACAGGGCTAACATGGAAAAAGGCGCAGTGCGAAATAAAGGGCAGTGTGAACATAATGCCTGATGCTGCAGAGATAGATGAGAGCGAGGAAGCAAATCTCAAGGAAGCCCTTGAAAGCGACTTTTTCAGCAATGAAAACGAGGGCTTTGACCACAGCGAGCCTATTGGAATAAGAGAATATCGTCAGGGGGACAGCTATAAATCGGTGCACTGGAAACTGTCCTTCCGCCTTGGTGATATCTACGTCCGTGAATATGGCGAGCCTGTTACTGACAGCCTTTGTATCTACGTTGAAACAGGCGGAAATGTCCTCGCAACGGATTATGACCGCATTGCCGCAAAGGCACTGAGCCTTTCAATGTATCTTTCAGACGGCGGTATAGGGCATTACATGGCGTTTTACAGCTTTTCTCAGCAGAGAAAAGTTTTCGAGCATATTGACAGCACAGACAGCTTCACTGTCGCTCTGGACAGCCTTCTTTCTTCACAGCCTGAGCAGGGAAAAGAGCGACTGACGGAGTTTTCAGAGCTGTTTGAAAGAAGCGGCATAAGCCGTGTTATCGAGATAAAATAGTAAAAGAGGTGACAATTTTGACAGCAAGTGTTTGCTATGTGGAAAAGCACTTTTCAAAGGGTGTTTATATCATGCGGAGCCTTTTTGGTGCAGTGACAATGCTCCTGCTGTCATTGTCGCTTGGTATGGGCTGGCGAGCCTTTGTTCTGGTAGGTGTGTGCATATTGACAGCCCTTGCAGGGGTATCAAAAAAGACTTTGCCTATACCATTTTTCTCCGCACTATTGTCGACGGTGATATTCCACAAGAAGTTTTTAACAAGCCTTGCAGGTTTTTTAAACTGCGTCTTGACCGCCCACGGTAAAAGCGCAGGAGTAGTGGAAATGCTTGTGGAAAAAAGCTCAGACCCTTGGTTTGCTCTTTGCGTGGGTGCAGTGATAGTTTCCACAGTGCAGAGCATTTTCAGCCGTCTTGACAGCAGAGTTTTTACAGTGGCGATGCTTGCGCTGTTTTTGTGCGCAGGTATCTTTATTGATATCCCTCTGTACTACGCCACTGCAGAAGTGGCGCTCGGTATCCTTGCATTGACGTTTTCCGGCAGCATAAAAGGCGATTTGAAGCCCTTTGTGCTTATACTTACAGCATTTTGCGCAGTGCTTATAGCCTGCCTGACAGGGCTTTTTGATAAGCTTGCCGACTTTGCCTTTGCCGATCGCTTTAATACGAAAAGTGAGTATGAGATCATAATGGAGCACCCACAGCCATTGTATCTTATGGAGAGCCGTTTTGAGAAAGAAACTAACGGCGTGTGGGGGGAGCTTAGTGGGGAAGAGAAATATGCCTACTCAGACGAGTTTTATTGGCTTGATAAGCTTGATTTCTCACCGGCTTTTCAGACCGCTTTGCTTGACAATGCCATTGATATATCCGACAGCGGCAATGTTACAGTAAACATCAAAAATGGCGCAAAGCCCCTTTATACCTATGGTATGACCGCCGCAGAGAACGCTTTTTCCGACCCAAAGATAATAGGCGAAAGCTTTGAGAACACCAAAAGCTATTACAGGCTTGCGGTGTCGGAAGGCTATCTCACAAAGCCTTTTGGCACTTTTGATACCCTGCGCACTTCTGAGCCTGCGGATTATCTTGCCGCAGAAAAGGGTTATCGTGACTATGTTTATTCCACCTGCCTTGACATATCAGCCGAGGACAAACAGCTTGCCGCAAACCATTTTGATCTGCAAGGTTCTCAGGGTAAACTGCGGTCTGATATGCTAAGCTTTTTTGTGTCAGACACAGTGCTTGACAGGTCAAAGACCTATGGGGGCGAAAGCTCTTTTGCAGATATGCTTGAGGTAACTTGCCGTGGGGGCGAGGAGGATTTTGCTGCCGCTGCTGTGAAGATCTTCCGTGCAAAGGGCGTTCCTGCCAGACTTTGCAGAGGATATTTTATCACATCAGATATGACCAAAGGCCTTACAGATAACTCAGCCCTGACCGTCACTTCAAAACAGCTCCACTATTGGGCGGAGTATTACAAAGACGGCATAGGCTGGCAGCCTTTCGAGGTCTGCCCCGATTATGTTGGCATGATAAAAACTGACGACAGCTCTGTAAAAGCAAAGCCCACCAACCAAGGCGGCGAAGCCCTTGCTCCCGAGGACGAGGACAAACCAAGGGAAGAGATCTTTGAGGAGAACAAGACTAAACCTGCGGAGAAAAGCTATGCGGTATATATCGTTATAGGTGCGGTAATACTTATACTCTGCCTTATTGTGGCAATAATAGCTTTGGTAAGAAAAAGAAAGTTTGCCGCTCTGCCTGACAGCAAAAAGGTGGAGAAGCTGTTCTTTGCAGGCAGAAAAAAGCTTTGCGGCAGGAATTTCTCAGACCATACGCCAAGAGAGCTTTCCGAGAGCATAAAAAAGACCTTTGGCGCTGATATGGCGGAAAGCTTTGCAGAGTGCGAGAAAATATACGAAAGGGCGAGATTTTCAAGGCTCGAAATAACCAAAGAGGAAATAGCAGTGGTTAAAAATTTCGCAGATCAGGCAAAGAAAGCCAAAAAGCTCAAAGTTCAGGAGGGAGCAGAAAAGTGAAAAAGGATATCGCTCTGCTCATAGTCATAATTTTGGCAGTGGCAGCGGTCATAAAGGGCGTTGATATTCAGTCCGTTGACGAGTATTACAGCCTGCACAGCGACGATACCGCAAATGCCGCTCACACTGTCACTCTGACAGTGGATTGCTCTGATATTTTGGATAATTACGATATGCTTGACAAAAATCTTCGTGACGAGTGCTATGTTCCCTCAGACGGCATTGTTATGCCTGCGGAAAAATATGTCCTCCGTGAGGGCGACACCGCCTTTGATCTGTTGGAAAAAGCTACAAGGTGTGAGAAGATACCCCTTGATTATCAAGGCTCAGAGGATAATATTTACAACACTGTGTATGTCCGTGGCATAAACAATATCTACGAGTTTTCCTGCGGTCCGTCCTCAGGGTGGACCTATACGGTAAATGGCGAAAGCCCCGATAAGGGCTGTTCACAGTATGTCCTCCATGACGGTGACAGCGTGGAGTTTTACTACGTTTGCGACTACACAAAGGAGGCGGTGAAATGAGGTTGTCAGCTTTTCACCCTTTGACCGCCCTTGTGTATTTTGCGACTGTGCTTGCGGTGACAATGTTCTGCTTTTCACCAGCCGTTGGTATATGCTCGGCAGTGGGAGCATTCCTGTTCTGTGCCATAACTCAAAGCTGTAGACAGACCGCATCAGACCTTGCTTTCTACATCTTTCTTACCGCCGTTTTGACTGTCACAAATCCACTTTTTTCACATAAGGGCGTAACGCCGCTGCTTTTCGTAAACGGCAAGGCTTACACAAAGGAAGCCCTTTTTTATGGCTTGACCGCCGGCTTATCCCTCACCGCTGTGATAATGTGGTGCAAAGCTCTTGGAAAGGTGCTTACAAGGGAAAAGCTCCTATACATTTTCGGCCGAAAAACGCCAAAAGCTGCCCTTGTGATAACAATGACAATGGGCCTTATCCCAAAGCTCAAAAGGCTTCACAGACAGCTTTTGGACGCTTTGAATTGCTCTGGTGCGAACATCTCCGACAGCCGTTTTGACCGCCTGAAAAAAGACTGCACAGTGTTCACAGCCCTTTGTGCAGGCACGCTTGAAAGGGGAGCGGACACAGCCGCTTCAATGAAAGCCCGTGGTTATGGTATCCAGAAACGAAGCTTTGCACACTCGTTCAAGTTCAGAGCATGGGACAGCATTTTTGTGGCGGTTTTTGCAGTTATCTTTGCATTGGTGCTGATATTTTCCGCAAGGGGCGAGCTGTCCGCCGCTTTTTACCCTGTGATAAAGCTTGAAAACAGCGTTTTTCCTGTGGGAATGTTCGCATTACTATGCGTTTTCCCGTTTATTCTTGAAGTAAAGGAGAGCATAAAATGGAAATATTGTCTTGCGAAAATGTAGCTTTCAAATATAACGAAAGCACGGACTATGCCATTTCTGACTGCACTTTTTCAGTGAAAAAAGGCGAAAAAATAATGCTCTGCGGTGCTTCGGGAAGCGGAAAATCTACTTTGCTCAGGCTTCTGAAAAGAGAGCTTTCCCCAAGGGGCGAGCTTTCCGGAAACATCACCCTTATGGGCAAGGACAGAAGCGAGCTTTCTGATAGAGAAAGTGCCGAAAAGATAGGCTTTGTAATGCAAAGCCCTGACAGCCAGACGGTGTGCGACAAAGTATCGGCTGAGCTTGCTTTCGGGCTTGAAAGCTTTGGTGTGAAAAGTGGTGAGATACAAAGCCGTGTTGGTGAAATGGCGGCTTTTTTCGGTATCGAGTCGCTCTATGACAGGGATATCTCCACACTTTCGGGCGGTCAGAAACAGCTCGTCGCTCTGTGTTCCGTCATGGCCACAGACCCTGATATCCTGCTTCTTGATGAGCCTACCGCACAGCTCGACCCCGTTGCCGCAAGGGAGCTTCTTGGCATTTTAGACCGCCTTAACAAAGAAATGGGCGTGACTATCATCATTGCCGAGCATGACCCCGAGGAGCTTTTTGACTCCTGCGACAAAATTTTGTATCTTGCAAATGGCAAGACCGAGTTTTTCGGTACGCCTACCTTGACTGCAAAATATTTTGTGAAGAACGCTCTGGAGGGTTTTCTTCCCGAAACCGCCAAGGCGTTCGCAAGGCTTTGCGACGACCTGCCCCTCAATGTAAGACAAGGCAGGGCGAAGTTTGAAAAGCTTGGCGTGACGGATATTCCAAAGCAGGCTGTCACTGATACAGAACGTGTTGAGCCGTATGCCCTTCAGTGCAAAAATCTGTGGCAGAGATATGAAAAAAACTCCCCCGATATCCTCAAAGGCTGTGATCTTGGTATCAGAAAAGGGGAGTGCTATGGGCTTTTAGGCTCAAACGGCGGCGGAAAATCAACGCTCCTGCGTGTGATATGCGGACTTTGCAAGCCTTATATGGGCACTGTTTCACTTTTCGGTAAAAAGCAGAAAGCCTATAAAAACGGCTCGCTTTTCCGTGAAATGCTTGCATTTTTGCCCCAAGAGCCTGTGACGATGTTTGTAAAAGAAAGCGTCCGTGAGGATCTTTTGCAAAGCGGTGACAAAGTCACAGTGGAAAATGTTTCACAGCGCATGGGCATAGAACATCTTCTTGACCGCCACCCTTGGGATCTCAGCGGCGGCGAGATACAGAAATGTGCTTTTGGAAAAATTCTTCTTGCTGACCCGAAAATAATAGTCCTCGACGAGTGTACAAAGGGCATGGACAGTTTCGCTAAAAAGGCTCTTGGTGATATTCTTTTGGACCTAAAAGACGAGGGCAGGACGATACTTCTCGTGACTCATGACCTTGAATTTGCCGCACAATACTGCGACAGGTGCGGACTTCTTTTTGACGGAAAGATAGTCGCCGAGGATAATGCCGTGGAGTTTTTCTCCCAAAATCGCTTTTACACCACCGCCGCCGCAAGGCTCACAAGGGGCTTTTTCAGTGGTGCGGTGACGTCAACAGCCGTAAGAGAACGGCTCGCAATGGTGAAAAGAGGTCAATATGAGCAGTAAAAAACTTGTGTCAGGGCTTATCTATCTTCTTGTCATACCCCTTGTGTGCTTTGGCGGTATAATGTTTTTCAGAGAACGCTTCTATTCTTTCGTCACCGCAGCACTTGCCATTCTTACCGTGGCAGGCTATTTTCTCCACTTTGAGAAAAAACACTCCGACAGCACACAACTTGTGATAATAGCCGCCATGACCGCATTATCCGTTTTCGGCAGGATAGTTTTCAGCTTTCTGCCGGGCTTTAAGCCATGCACCGCTATAGTCATTATCACCGCCCTTTATATGGGAAGAGAATCGGGCTTTATGACAGGCGCAATGACTGCACTTATCTCAAACTTCTATTTCGGACAGGGTGCGTGGACGCCTTTTCAAATGCTTGTTTGGGGTCTGACCGGATATTTTGCAGGAATGTTGGCTGATAAGCTTATAAAAAGCAAGCCACTCCTTGTGACCTTCGGTATAATCTCAGGAACGGCGTTCTCTCTTATCATGGACTTGTGGAGCTGTCTGTGGGCTGATAATGCCTTTATTCTCAGCAGATACCTTGCCCTTGTTGGCTCGTCAGCTTTTTTCACCCTTATATACGCAGTTTCCAACGTGTTCTTCCTGCTGGTTTTATCAAAACCTTTTGGCAGGATATTTAAAAGGCTGGATAAAAAATATGGTATAAAAAATTAGACCGACAAAGCTTTGCCCTGTCGGTCTTTTGTTATCACTGCCCAATGTTCACTGTTACGTCAGGGGACTTTTTGCCCATAAAAAGCTTTGGTATTATGCCTGCCCCAACAGGCACGATAGCCGCCGCTGCCACCGCCACAAGAAACTCTCCAAGGCTCGGAACGGCTGTGAAAAATACCTTTTGCAGAACAGGGAGCCATATGCCTGCAAACAGCGCTGCCGCTGATATGAATACAGAGAAAAGCAGGAATGGGTTTGAAAGATAAGGCACAGTGAAAAGCGTCTTATCTTCCGATTTACATTCAAACACATGGATAAGCTGACTAAGTACAAGTGTTATAAGCGCACCTGTCCTTGCAGTGCCGAGAGAATGGGTGTTAGTGAGCAGAACAGTGAAGCTTGCAAGGGTGCAGATACCGATAAGAAGCCCTCTTATTACGATATGCCACATAAGTCCGCCACTGAAAAAGCTGTCGTCCTCTTTCCTAGGGGGCTTTTTCATTACCGAGCTTTCCGCAGGTTCAAGCCCCAGCGCAATTGCAGGCAGGCTGTCTGTAACAAGGTTTACAAGAAGTATCTGCGCTGGAAGCAGTACCATTGGAAGTCCCATTATAATTCCACCGAGCATTGTTATGACCTCGCCTATGTTGCAGGAAATAAGGTAGCGCACGAATTTTCTTATGTTCTGATATATGGTCCTGCCCTCCTCAACGGAGTTCACAAGGGTGGCAAAATTATCGTCAAGAAGTATCACGTCAGCCGCCTGCTTTGTGACCTCTGTGCCTGATATTCCCATTGATACACCTATGTCGGCTTCTTTTATAGCAGGTGCGTCGTTTACCCCGTCGCCTGTCATTGCACAAACGTGCCCACGGCTTTTGAATGCCTTTACTATCCTGAGTTTGTGTTCAGGTGTCACCCTTGCAAACACACGGCAGTTTTCTATTACCTCGTCAAGCTGTTTGTCGTCCATTCTGTCAAGCTCGTCGCCTGTCAAAGCGATAGAGCCTGCTTTCATAATGCCGGCTTCTTTTGCAATAGCCTGAGCGGTGAGCTTGTGGTCGCCTGTTATCATAACTGTCTTTATGCCTGCACGCTGACATTCCGCCACCGCTTTTGCGGCTTCAGCCCTGAGAGGGTCTTTCATTGCCATTAGTCCAAGAAAAGCCCATTCCCCGTCCACCTGCTGTGAAAATGCTATCACACGCAGACCTTTTGAAGCGTATTCATCGCACTTGTAAAAAGCCTGTTTTCTCATTGCTCCGCCAAATGGTATAAGCTCGCCGCTGTCAGAAAAAACGTGGCTGCATTCTTTTATGATAACGTCAAAAGCGCCTTTCCTGAATGCCGTTGTGACCCCCTTTTCGTCAGCGCATATTACCGTCATGGAGCGTGTTTCACTTTCAAATGGCAGCTCGTCAGTTCGTCTGTAACCAAGGGAGCTGACGTTTATACCTGAGTTTGCGCAGGCTATGAGTATAGCTGTTTCTGTAGGGTCGCCCTCTGCACAAAGCTCGCTTTGCCTGCCGCCCCTGTCACGCTTTTTTATCTTTTCAGGCGGGCAGAGCCTTGCGTTGTTGCAGGCTGCGCCGCACAAAAGTATCCTGCCAAGGTCAGGGCTTTCCCATGCTTTGAGGGCTTTCTCATCAAAGCTTGCTCCCTCTTTTGTTACGCCGTAAGCACGGCTTTTTTCGGTGCAGGTGAAAATATCAGTAACTGTCATTTTGTTCATTGTCACAGTGCCTGTCTTGTCAGTGCAGATAACAGTGGCACAGCCAAGAGTTTCCACTGAATGAAGTCTGTGTACAAGTGCTTGACGCTTTAGCATTTTTCTGACCGCAAGGGCAAGCGCTATAGTCACAGTGGCAGGCAAGCCTTCAGGTATTGCGGCAATGGCTATGGTTATTCCTGTCATTGCCATATTGAGAACAGGCTCGCCCCTTAGTACGCCTGCAATAAAGACTACCACGCACACTGCAAGGCAGATGATAGCAAGAGTTCTGCCAAGCTCTCCGAGTTTTTTTTGCAATGGAGTTTCAGGCTCTTTTATCTCATCAAGCATGGTTGAGACCTTGCCCATTTGGCTTCGCTCACCTGTTGCCACCGCTGTGACCTCGCCAACTCCCTTTGTGACAACTGTTCCCATGTATACCATGTAATCCTTGTTCAAAGCGGTAAAATCTATCTCAGATGTACGGCATTTCTTTACCGCAGGCACAGCTTCGCCAGTGAGTGCAGATTCGTCGCATGATAACGCCCTTGATGAGTTTATGTAGCCGTCACACGGCACTCTGTCACCTGCTTCGAGAGTAAAAACATCTCCTGCCACGACCTCCGATGCAGGAATTTTCACAAGCCTGCCGTCACGGTATACCATGGCGGTGGGAGCGGTCATATTTTCAAGCTTTTCCAGAGTTTTTTCACAGCGGTATTCCTGAATAAATCCCAGCGCAGCGTTAATGATAACTATAAGCACGATAGGCACAGCGTCAGCATATTGCCCAAGTGCTACGGATATCACCACCGACACAAGAAGTATCATCACCATAACGTCATGAAACTGTCCTGCAAAAATTTTCGCCGCAGAGGTCTTTTTCTTTTTGGCAAGGCGGTTCTCTCCGTCTGTACTGAGCCGCTTTTCAGCTTCCGCAGTTGTTAGCCCCTTTCTTGTGGTCGGGTTTTCCGTAAGCTTCTTTTCAAGTATATCCAGCACAATGTATCTTCCTTTCCGATTTTTTTGGCATAGCCTTGATAACATTGTGCGAAACGTTTTGACTGCACAAGATTTTTCAGTGCTTTTGCCTTTGCTTACATCATATGCGGACAAGTCCCAAAAAAGAACCTTGCGTTGTTGCCTGAAAAATCATATTGACTTTTTTAAGAAAATATGTATAATAGTATATAAGCCATGAAAATAAATATTGGCGAAAAAAATAAAGGAGGCAAATTCATGAACGATTATAATAATTTTTCTGAAAGCTATTCAAATCCACGAGTGAAAAAGCTACGCTCTTTCGCACAGTCCACTTACGGCATGGAGGCGGCAAGCTATAAGGGCATTGCAATGAAGACCTTGTATTTTGTTGCAGTTTTCGCCGCAGGCATGGGAGCATATTTTTACATTCACAACTTCTTCGGAGGCGGTGCGCAGGCTTTTTCCACTGAGTATACTATCTTTGTCGGCGCTATTATCGCAACAGCAATAGCAGGACTTGTGGCTTCATTCGCTCCGAAAACAACGGCGGTAACAGGCTCTATCTATTCCGCAGGCATGGGATATGCCCTCACTTTTATGTCAATGATCTACGCAATGCAGTGGAAAGGTATAATAGTTGAAGCCGTTACACTGACGCTTCTCACAGTTGCAGTGCTTGCAGTTATCTATTCAAAGGGCGTTCGTGTGGGAAGCAGAATGAAAACTGCTCTTATCACCTGCCTTTGGGTCTCTATCATAGGCGGATTGCTTTTCATGCTTCTTGCATGGCTCGCACCTCATTCAGCTATCTACACTTCGATCGTTGCAATAAACAACGGCCCTATCGGCATACTTTTCGCTGTTATTGGCGTTCTTATCGCCGCAGCGCTTCTTATGTGCGATTTTGAAACTATCCAGATGACAGTTGAACAGGGGCTTCCTGCTCAGTATGAATGGTATGCAAGCTATGGTCTTATCGTAGGCGTTATTTATCTTTATCTTAAAATACTGAATCTCCTTGCAAAGATAGCAAACAACAGAAAGTAATTTATAGACTTAGCACTTTTTATCCCTCGTCATATGGCGGGGGATATTTTTATGCACAAAAAAGGAACTCCCGAATAAACGGAAGTCCCTTTTTGTGTGGGTATATTTAATTAATAGAAAGGCTTTTTTATCAGATATCCCATTTCCGATCTCTGATCTCAGGCATATCAAGACCATACTCAGCAATATACTGCTTGTGTTCAACAAGCTTGTCCTGCATGAGCCAGTGGGCTGTCGAGGACGCCAGCCCCTACATTTAGATAAGCTGACAAATAAGTATCACGCAGAAGCTTGCAAGGCAGGCAAATGCCGCAACTATGATAAGGCTTTTTTCCTTGAATGCAAGCACACAGGCTGTTATAAGTCCTGCTATGGAAGCCGCAAGGTTCCCCGTTGAGAATAGTATGGACGGGAACGTCATTGCTCCAAGCACAGCATATGGCACATAGTAAAGAAAGCTTTGCACAAATCTGTTTGTTATCTTGCCCTTGAATATCACCAATGGCAGGGCACGAATAAGATAGGTCACTCCTGCCATAATGAAAAGATAAATGAAGAAATCTCTTATACTCAGCATTGACCGTCCTCCTCATTTTTCACAGGCATGAGAGCCGCCATTATCCCTGCGGAAAGAACGGTGCAGATTATTATGGAAAATCCTCCAGATACCTTATTAAGAATAGGCAGCCACTTGAAACAACAGCTAAGAAGAGCCGCAAATATCGCCGCCATTGCAATGCCCTTGTTTTTCTTTGCAGGCGGTATTATTATTGCAAGGAACATTCCGTATATTGCAATACTAAGTGCGCTTATGACTATCTCAGGAAGTATTTTTCCTGCCGCCGCACCTATAAGAGTCCCCAGCGACCAGCCTGCTACAGGTAAAGCGATAAGCCCATACATATACTGCCTTGAAACTTCCCCTATATTTCCCATTGCCATGACAAATATCTCGTCTGTCACTCCGAAGCCTACCAGCCAGCGGTGTATTCCCGACAGTGACTTATCAGCTTTCTGTGAAAGAGATATTGACATAAGGGCATACCTCAGGTTGATGATAAACTGGGCACAAGCCATTTCTATCCAGAAACCGCCCCCCGACAGCATAATGTCAAGTCCTGCGAACTGACCTGCCGAGGTCACGTTGCAAATAGAGATAAGCACAGTTTCCCACCAGCTCAGACCACCTTTTACGCCTTGAAGTCCGAATGTAAAAGATACCGAAAGATACCCCAAAGCAATAGGTATGCCGTCTTTAAGACCTTTTTTGAAACCACTCATAAATCATTCCGCCGAAGCGGTGTTCCCCCTCAAATCAAAAATTATCTATCCTGCACTGACATGATGCCATTGTAACAAGTGCCGCCTTGTGGCTTTCTTCCGTTACTCCTGCGCAGGCGTTTGCGTCAACTATGACCTCGCATTCAGGACAAAAAGCTTTTATTAGCAAAGCGTTTGATACCACGCAAATGTCTGTGCAAAGTCCGCAAAGCTCTATCTCGTCCCCTGCCTTTGTTATTTCAGCAAGGTGCTGTGCAAGCTCAGCCGAGCCGAATGTGGCTTTTTCATAGACCTCTGCGCTTCCACCGATAGCCTCAGCTACCTGAGTCTCAGGCTGCCAGCCTTCGGTGCCTTTTATGCAATGTTCCACAGGGAGCTTTTTTCCCTCAGGCGTTTCAAGATAATCCTTGAAATGCGTGTCAAGGGTCATGAATACAGTGCTGCCCTGAGCCTTGTAACTGCGTATTTTTTCACAGACAGCAGGAACGATCATTTCTGCCATTTTTGAACCAAGACTGCCCGTGACAAAATCATTCTGCATATCAACAACTATAAGATATCTCATATTCTATTTACTCCTTTCTCTCACGACGAAAACGTTTTGACAGGTAAGAACTGACATATTGTTTTATTAGTCCATAAAATAACATTATAACTCTAAAATATGAATTTTTCAACGTGTGCATAAAATGGGCAAAAAAAATGCTGAGCAACGGTGCTCAGCAGAAAATAAAAAAAACTATGTGTAGAACAAAAGAAAGGAGACAACAAAACGGATGTTAAATCAAACAAATTATGTTCAATATCCTTAACATCAATTAAATTATAACCTCTTTTGTAGCGATAGTCAAGAAAAAGTTGCAAAGAACTTGTTAATTTTCTGAAAATTCGGGATTTTGCACAAATATTTCGTTGACATTATGCTAACAATGACATCTGCGTGAGGTCTGAACTTAATTCGACTTAAAAAAGTAAAATATCTTATCCATTTTTAGCGTCTGTGATGTTCAAATTTTAATGTTTAAAACAAAAAAATAAGGTCATGACAGCAGGAAAGAGAGCCGATTTTAGAATATGCAGCAGGCAAACCCGTGATAAAATGCTGCCCTCTGAAACAAGCTCCCTCTCCTGCCGCCATGACCTGCAGGGGACTACTGCTCGGTGACAAGTCTGTTGTCTTTGAAAAACAGTGAAATGCACCAGATAGCCGAAATAGCTACCAAAACGTAGATGATCCTGCTTAGTATCGCTGCAGCGCCTCCGAAAAGAAATGCCACAAGGTCGAACTGGAAAATGCCCACAAGCCCCCAGTTTATGCCGCCTATTATGAGAAGCAGCAGTGCGATCCTATCTATCATGAGAAACTCCTCCTTTGGTTGTTTAAGATATAGAGCAGTCCGTCTGTCAGCGGGCTGTTGATTGTAGTATTGTCATATTTTTTTTGGATTATTCATTAAACGTTTGGTAAAAAACTACTAAAAAACACAGCTAAAATTCTATATAAAAATCTGCGTTTTGTACTAGACAAAAGCGACGGGCTATGTTATAATGATTGTATGTTAATCGTTTAAGTAAAAATGTATGGTAAAGCGGGAGGCAGATCATCGCTTTGCACTATGGGGGCGTTACTTTTTTGAATAATATAGACCTTAAATTCATGTTTAAAGATACGGAATGTGTCAGAATGCAGTCGGGAAAGTATTCCTGCGTTATCGCACCAAAACTTGGTGCTGCTGTGCTGAGGCTTCGTGACGAGGAAAACGGCATAGAGGTGTTCAGATATCGTGATGACTGCACTCTCAAGACTATAAATAAGGCGAGAGAGATATGGGGACTGCCTACTCTTTTCTTGCCTAATCGCTTTGATAAGGGCATTATAAAGACCTCTGACGCAGTGTATCAAATGCCTGTAAATGAGAAAAAGCTTGATAATTTTATCCATGGCTGGGTGCATAAGAGAGAACACGAAATAGAGTGTTATTCAACACAGGATAAAAAAGTTGTGCTTGTTACTTCTTATACCTTTGACAAGAATGACGAGATGTATTCTTATTTTCCGGTGGATTTTAAAATATCCTATACGTTTACGCTTTCTGAAAACGGTCTTTTGCAGGAGATATACCTGACAAACAACAGCGACAAGGCTCTGCCTGTTTCTATATGTACTCATACCTGCCTTAATGCGCCAATGTGCGACGGCGGCAGGGAGGAATCAATGAGAATGTGCGTGCCGATAATCGAAAAGTGCGAGCTTGACAAGAGATGTCTGCCAACAGAAAAGCTTTTGCCTCTTAAAAAGAAAGACCTTGAATATAAAGAGGGTACAAAAATGCCTACTCTGAATAATATCTCAAACGATATGTATACCGCAGGCATGAACAAGCTTGACGGCAAGGATTTCTATGGCTCTTATGTTGTGGATACTGACAATGGTCATAAGGTTTGCAACGAGGTGTCAAAAGAATTTAAGTTCTGGAATATGTGGAACGATAAGGGCAATAAAGGATATTTCTGCCCTGAACCAATGACAGCTATGATAAACTCTCCTAATCTCAGCCTGCCTAACGAAGTGAGCGGATATGAGGAGATAACAAAGGGTCACACATTCAAGTGCTGGCAGAGATTCTTTACTGAATAATAGAAAAAACTATCATTATGCAGAATGAGAGTTATGTAACAGCTCTGTAAATGTAGGGGCGAACAGCGTTCGCCCGTTGGCTTGATCACTTTGTGACGGCTATACACTTCACAATGGTTATAATTAAGAAATTAATTAACAATAGATAAATTACGAAAGGTGGAAATTATTGATGAAATTTGGTCATTTTGATGACGTGAAAAAGGAATATGTCATCAGCAATCCAAGAACGCCATATCCATGGATAAACTATCTTGGCACACAGGAATTCTTCTCACTTATCTCCAACACAGCAGGAGGCTATTCCTTCTATAAGGACGCAAGACTGAGAAGAATAACTCGTTACCGTTACAACAACGTGCCTATCGACATGGGCGGAAGATATTTCTATATCAAAGACGGCGAAACTATCTGGAATCCGGGCTGGTCACCGGTAAAGACAGAGCTTGATTTTTATGAGTGCCGTCACGGTATGGGCTATACTATCATCACAGGTAAGAAGAACGGACTTAAGGCTGAGGCTACATTCTTTGTTCCTCAGAACTATAACGGCGAAGTTCAGCAGGTAGTTCTCACAAACGAGAGCAATGAAGAAAAAACATTCTCATTCTTCTCATTTGCAGAGTGGTGCCTTTGGGACGCTCAGGACGACTGCACAAACTTCCAGAGAAACTTCAGCACAGGTCGTGTTGAGGTAGTAGGTTCAACTATCTATCACAAGACAGAATACAGAGACAGAAGAGATCACTTTGCATTCTATACAGTAAATGACGAGATAGACGGCTATGATACAGACAGAGATTCATTTATCGGTCTTTATAACGGCTTCCATAACCCACAGGCTGTTGAAGCAGGCAAGGCTAACAACTCATTTGCAGACGGTTGGTCACCTATCGCTTCACACTACAAGAAGATAACACTTGCTCCGGGCGAGTCAAAGACTCTTGTATTTATCCTCGGCTATGTTGAAATGCCTGTTGACAAGAAGTTCGAGGCTGACGGAGTTACTATCAATAAGGAAAAGGCTCTCGCAATGATCGAGCAGTATAACACTCCTGAAAAGGTAGCCGCAGGTCTTGAAGAGCTCAAGGCAACTTGGGACAGACTTCTCAGCGTTATCAATGTTGACACACCTGACGATAAGGTAAACAGAATGGTAAATATCTGGAACCAGTATCAGTGCATGGTAACATTCAACCTTTCACGTTCCGCATCATATTTCGAGAGCGGTATCGGCAGAGGAATGGGCTTCAGAGATTCAAACCAGGATATCCTCGGTTTCGTTCATCAGATACCGGACCGTGCAAGACAGCGTATCATCGACATCGCTTCTACACAGCTTCCTGACGGCGGCTGCTATCATCAGTATCAGCCTCTTACAAAGAAGGGCAACTCCGATATCGGCGGCGACTTCTCAGACGACCCACTGTGGATGATCCTTTCAGTTTCCGCATACATCAAGGAAACAGGCGACTGGTCTATCCTTGACGAAATGGTACCATACGATAATGACGAGTCAAAGGCTAAGCCAATGCTCGACCACCTTAAGGTATCATTCTATCACATTGTAAATAACCTCGGCCCTCACGGTCTGCCACTTGCAATGAGAGCTGACTGGAACGATTGTATCAACCTTTCATGCTATTCTGATACTCCGGGCGAGAGCTTCCAGACTTATACAAACCCTAAGTTTGCAGCTGAGGGCGGCTACTCAAAGGTAGCTGAGTCTGTAATGGTGGCAACACTCTTTACATACACAGGCCCTAACTATGTGTCTATCCTCAAGCACCTTGGCAAGGACGATGAGGCTGCCGCAGCACAGGCTGAGATAGACAAGATGAAGAAGAACGTTATGGAATCTGCATTTGACGGCGATTGGTTCCTGAGAGCTTACGATTCCACAGGCGCAAAAATGGGTTCTAAGGAATGTGAAGAGGGTAAGATATTCATCGAGCCACAGGGCTTCGCAGTTATGTCTGAAATAGGCAAGGACGAGGGCGCTGACATCAAGACACTTGATTCTATCGACAAGTACCTCAATACAAAGTATGGTCTTGTTCTTAACAACCCTGCATACTCAAAGTATTATATCCAGTATGGTGAGATATCCACATACCCAGGCGGATATAAGGAGAATGCCGGTATCTTCACACACAACAATGCTTGGATAATCTGTGCAGAGGCATATGCAGGCAGAGGCGACAAGGCGTTCGAGTATTACAGCAAGATAGCTCCTGCATTCAACGAGGAGATATCTGATCTTCATAAGACAGAGCCTTATGTATACGGTCAGATGATAGCTGGTAAGGACGCAAGCAGATTCGGCGAGGGCAAGAACAGCTGGCTCACAGGTACAGCCGCATGGAACATGGTAGCTATCTCACAGTACATTCTCGGAGTACAGGCTGACTTTGACGGCTTGAAGATAGATCCATCTATCCCTCACGAGTGGGACGGCATGACAGCAACACGTCAGTACAGAGGTGCAACATACAACATCACTGTTAAGAACCCTGACCACGTTTGCAAGGGCGTAAAGAGCGTAACTGTTGACGGCAAGGCAGTAGAGGGCAATGTTCTCCCTGTAGCTGAAAATGGTGCAACAGTAAATGTTGAGGTAGTAATGGGCTAAGCCATACAAATTTTAAAGGCGAGATTATGTTTTTTGGAAAGACAAAGAAAAAAAATAAACCAACTACAATTGAGCATCCTGTATTAGGAACTTTGATTAAAAAAACAGATTGGTACACAAAGAAGAGCTTTATCATTACATTATGGGATAAAACTTTTGACCTGTATCTATGTATATACTCAAATCAAAAAGATGCTGTAATTTCATTTGAACAAGAAGAAGCAATCAGATATTATCTTGATAATCAGATTCAAATCGAACGAGATATTCAAAAAATGTTGTTGAATTTTTTTCACACTTCAGATTGTTCTTTGATTGAAAAGAGTATACAAATTGAAGGATTGAATTTTACAAGGAATGGAGCTATCAGCATTGGTTTAATATCTGATTTTTCTGATGAGTTTCTTGAAAAACATATTGGAGAAGATGTTATTTTTACAGATTCTTTTGGGATGTCAGTTTATCCGATTAAGGCAGTGCTTCCAAATGAGAAAGTATATTACAACTTCAATAATAAATACGAAGGAGACCAGCTTTAATATGAATGTGTTTGACAGCATAATTACTGGACTTAACGAGGCAGTTGACTACGAAAAAGGTAAAATTTCTGCTAAAAAACAACTCTTAGAATAGAGCCTTTGCCTGATATATCTGCTGAAGATATAAAAGCGATCCGAAAAAAGCTGGGATTTACGCAGGCGGTATTTGCCGCAGTGATCGGAGTTTCGACAAAAACTGTTGAGGCGTGGGAAACAGGTACGAACCAGCCTATCGGTCCTGCACGCAGAATGATCTCACTCATTCAGTTTGACCCAGAAATTCTGCAAAGCTACCATATCGTAAATGAAAATGTTATTTAACTATGACCGCAGTTCTTTGAGGACTGCGGATCTTTTTATCCCGTCACATCAAAGACCTTTTTGATGTGTTCAACACAAAAAAGCCGCCCACCAGCGTGGACGGCTTTTGTCATATGCGAATTATTCCTGCGGACCCATTACCTTGACCATAACGGCTTTCTGTGCATGAAGTCTGTTTTCAGCTTCCTCGAATATCTCATTTGCGTGAGCCTCGAATACCTTTTCTGTTATCTCCTCCTCACGGTGAGCAGGCAGACAGTGCTGAACCATTGCGTCAGCCTTTGCAACAGCCATGATATCGTCATTTATCTGATAGCCCTTAAATGCGATCTTTCTCTTCTCTGTCTCAGCTTCCTCGCCCATTGAAGTCCAAACGTCTGTGAACAGAACGTCAGCGTCCTTTGCAGCCTCAAGAGGAACGTCTGTCATTGAGAACTTGTCGCCGTAGCCCTTGGCAAATTCAAGAACCTCAGCAGCAGGCTGATAATCCTTAGGGCAAGCGATAGAAACTTCCATGCCTACCTTAAGTCCACCAACGATAAGCGAGTTTGCCATGTTGTTGCCGTCGCCTATGTAGCACATTTTCAGACCCTCGAAGCGTCCCTTGAACTCTCTGATAGTCATAAGGTCAGCAAGCACCTGACAAGGGTGGCAGAAGTCTGTCAGACCGTTTATTATTGGGATAGAGCCATATTTAGCAAGATCCTCAACCTCTTTCTGCTCAAAAGTACGGATCATGATGCCGTCAAGGTAACGTGAAAGAACACGGGCTGTGTCCTGAACAGGCTCGCCTCTGCCTATCTGGAGGTCACGGTTTGAAAGGAAAAGTGCCTGACCGCCAAGCTGATACATACCTGTTTCAAAAGAAACTCTTGTACGGGTAGAGGACTTCTGGAATATCATTCCGAGAGTTTTGCCTTTAAGAATGTGATGCTCGATACCGTTTTTGTTTTCGTATTTGAGCTGGTCTGCAAGATTGAGAATGTCGAGAATTTCCTCCTTGGAAAGGTCGAGCATTTTAAGTAAATGTTTCATAATATTTCCTCCGTAATTTGATTTTTATTTGGTATTGCGTATCAAACGGGCGAACACTGTTCGCACCTACACACTTTGTTATTTCTCGTCAAGAACTTTTTTCAGTATAGCAAGTCCCTTGTCTATCTGCTCATATGAGATATTCAGCGGTGGCAAAAATCTCAGCTTATCCTTTGCTGTGAGAATAAGAAGTCCGTTTTCAAAGCACTTGTTAAGCACATCAGCGGCTTTCTTTGTTTTGAGCCTTACGCCTATCATAAGACCAAGTCCGTCAACGCCTTCAACTTCGTCTATTTCTGCGAGCTTTTTTCTGAAATATTCGCCCTTTTTGCGAACTTCTTCAAGAAACTCAGGCTTTGTCACCTTGTCAAGAACTGCGTTTCCACCTGCACAGGAAATAGGGTTTCCGCCGAATGTTGAGCCGTGTGTACCCTTGCCAAGTACCTCGCTGCACTTCTTGTTAGCAAGGCACACGCCTATTGGAACACCGCCTGCAAGACCCTTTGCAAGTGTGGTTATGTCAGGCTTTACGTTGTAAAGCTCAGATGTTAGGAGCTTGCCGGTTCTGCCAACACCTGTCTGTACCTCGTCTGCGATAGTGAGGATATCCCTCTTTGCACACTCAAGCATGATAGTGTTCACAAAGCTCTGCTGAAGAGGTATAACTCCGCCCTCGCCCTGAACAAACTCGAACATTACTGCGCAAACCTTGTTGTCAAGCTTGTTGAGCTTGTCCATAAGATCGTCAATATCATTAGCGATAACATTCTCAAATCCACCAACGAACGGGAAGAAGTAGTTGTGGAAAACCTCCTGACCTGTTGCAGAAAGAGTGCAAAGCGTTCTGCCGTGGAAACTGTTTACAAGGGTGATGATGATATTTCTCTCAGCGTCTTTGCCGTATTTGTCAAAGCTGTATTTTCTTGCAAGCTTGATAGCGCACTCGTTAGCCTCTGCGCCCGAGTTGCCGAAGAACATTTTCTCATAGCCTGTTGCCTCGCAAAGTCTTTTTGCAAAGTCAGCCTGTACCTTTGTGTAATAGTAGTTTGAGGTGTGCTGTATCTTGTGTGCCTGATCGCAGATAGCGTTCACCCAATCCTCGTCGCAGTAGCCAAGGCTGTTTGTGCCGATACCGGAGCCGAAGTCGATATACTCTTTTCCGTCCTCGCCAACAGCCGTCTGACCATGACCGCTTTCCATAACAAGACCTATTCTGCCATAGGTCTGCATAACGTGTTCGTTGAACTGTTCTATGGTGTTCATTTTTATCACTCTTTTCAATATGTATTGATATTTTATATAAACTGTGTACCGATACCCTCGTTAGAGAGCAGCTCGATAAGTATCGAGTGCGGTACTCTGCCGTCAATGATAGTGGTCTTTTTAACGCCACGTCTTACGGCTTCAACACAGCAGTCTATCTTTGGTATCATTCCGCCGCTTATGATGCCTTTCTTTTTGAGATAAGGCACATCGCTGACGTTTACCTGTGGGATAAGTGTGGAATCATCGTCCTTGTCCTCCAGCAGACCAACTATATCCGTCATAAGGATAAGCTTTTCCGCTCTCAGGCAGGAGGCTATCCTAGCCGCCGCAGTGTCAGCATTGATATTGTAAGACTGTCCGTCCTCGCCAACGCCAACTGTGGAGATTATAGGAACATAACCGTTGTTAAGTGCGTCAACTATAGGCTTTGTCGTCACCTTTTTGATGTCGCCCACAAAACCAAGGTCAACTTCGCTGTCAAGCTTCTGCGCAAGTATCATCTGTCCGTCACAGCCGCAAAGACCGAGAGCCTTTCCGCCATGAAGCTGCAAAGCGCAAACAAGCTCCTTGTTTACCTTGCCGCAAAGCACCATTTTAACGATATCTATAGTTTCAGCGTCAGTGTATCTCAGACCGTTTATGAACTTGCTTTCAATGCCGACTCTTTTGAGCATTGCATTTATCTCAGGACCACCGCCATGAACAAGAACTACCTTTATGCCTACCTCACTTAGAAGCACGATATCGCTCATAACAGCTTCTTTAAGCTCAGCGTTTGTCATAGCGTTGCCGCCATATTTTACAACAACTATCTTGTCATGGTATTTCTGAATGTGCGGCAGAGCGTCAATAAGTATCTGACTTCTGATTTTATTGCTTATGTCCATTTCTCATTCTTCTTTCCTATACTGATTTTATGTCTTAGCTTCTGTAATCGCCGTTTATCTTAACATAATCATATGTAAGGTCACAGCCCCATGCAGTGGCAGTGCCGTTGCCGTCGCCGATAGAAACGCTTATGGTTATCTCGTCCTCAAGAAGAACGGTCTTAGCCACTTCCTCAGAGAACTCTATGCCTGCACCATTGTGGCAAACGTGTATCTCTCCTGCCTTTGATGACAGTGAAACGTCCACCTTGTTTATGTCAAAATCAGCTTCAGCGTATCCAACAGCGCAGAGTATCCTGCCCCAGTTAGCGTCAGCACCGAACATTGCACACTTGAAAAGCGGCGAGCATATAACGCTCTTTGCAACGATTATGGCGGTGTCAAGGTCTTTTGAACCGGTAACAGTACATTCAAGAAGCTTAGTTGCGCCCTCGCCGTCCTTTGCGAGCATTTTAGTAATGTTCATCATAACGATATAAAGAGCCTTTTTGAACACCTCGTAGCTCTCACCCTCGGCTGTTATCTCAGGGTTTCCTGCAAGTCCGTTAGCCATAATAGCACAGGTATCGTTCGTTGACTGGTCGCCGTCAACAGACAGGCAGTTATATGTTATCTTGACGATATCAGTAAGAGCCTTTTTGAGCATTTCGGAAGATACAGCACAGTCCGTGGTGATAACATTGAGCGTAGTTGCCATGTTAGGGTGTATCATACCGCTGCCCTTGCCCATGCCGCCAACGTGGCAGATCTTGCCGTCAAGCTCAAACTCAACAGCCACTTCCTTTTTCACTGTATCAGTAGTCATGATAGCAATAGCGGCTTTTTCGTTTCCCTCATAGGAAAGTCCCTCATAAAGCTCGTCTATCTTAGCTTCGATAGGCTCGAGAGGGAGTATCTGACCGATAACGCCTGTCTGAGCGATAAGAATTTCCTCAGGCTTAACGCCCATTTTAGCGGCAGTCATCTCGCACATTTTGTAAGCCTTTTCCTCGCCGTCAGCGTTACAGGTGTTAGCGTTTTTGGAGTTGAGGATAAAGCCCTTAGCCTTGCCGCCTGTTTTAGCAAGATTTTTCTGAGAAACAGTAACAGGAGCACCCTTGACCTTGTTCTGAGTAAAAACGCCGGCGGCAGAGCACATAACGTCAGACTCCACAAGGCAGAGGTCAGGTTTTTTTGTAGGGTTTTCCTTTATGCCGCAATAAAGACCGTTAGCCTTAAAGCCCTTTGCAGCACACACGCCGCCGTCTACATACTTATAGCCGTCGAAATTTTTCTTTGATATCTCTTTCATATTCAAAACTCCTTACAAAATTTTCACACTAATTAGATCAGGACAGATTTTTTCTATTAATTATTTCTGTAGGGGCGAACAGCGTTTGCCCGCTTATTTTTTCCGCACTTTTATATTCGCACTCATTGGTCGGGGATTGCTCTCCTTTGTGGGGGAGCTTATTGTCGCCGTTGGCGAGTCATTTGAAGACGCTTCGCTGTTCAAATGACAAAAGCGGCGGAGTTTTGTTGGTTTTTAGGCTTGGTTGAGAAATTTTACTTCGGTTTGTTTTATTTTTTTGTCCGCCGCTTTTTTTAGACCGTACTTTTGTGGAGGGGGCTCTGCCCCCTGTTGGGTTTGATTTTGCTTTTGGCTTTATTTTGCCCCCGCTGGGGCTGCTCGCCCCCGTCCCTCGGCAGGGCTAACGCCGCCCTGCACCGGCGATTTTTTTGTGCGGTGCTTTTGGTTTGTTTTTTGCTTTTTTGTTATTCCAGCCCCGTTGCTTCGTTTATCCCCAACATTATATTCATATTCTGTATTGCTGCGCCGCTTGCGCCTTTTCCAAGGTTATCAAATCTCGACATAAGCAATATCTGATCCTCATTTCCGCAGACGAATATCTGCATATTATTTGTTCCTGCCAATGTATTCGCTGCGATAAATCCGTCAGGAAGCGTTTTTGTTCCACCAAGCTCCATTACCTTAACGAAATGCTGACCAAGATAATGCTCCGCCATTATTTCATGGATATTCTCAGGTGTATACTTTTTTGTCAAACATCTTGTCACCAGCGGCACAGAAACAACCATACCATTATAATAGTCATCCACTATCGGATTGAACATAGGCTTATATTTAAGTCCGCACACCGCCTGCATTTCAGGGATATGCTTGTGCTTCTGCCCAAGTGCATACTGACGTGGAGAATACATTTCCTTTGTTTTATTTTCGCTTTCCATAGCGGCTATCATTTTCTTTCCGCCGCCGCTGTAGCCTGAAACTGCGTGGCAGGTAACAGGATAATCCTCAGGAAGCACTCCTTCCTTTACGAGAGGATAAACAAGGCTTATAAAGCCGCTTGCATAACAGCCTGGGTTTGCAACTCTTTTTGAATTGCGGATATTCTCTCTATGCTTTTCAGAAAGCTCAGGAAAACCATAGTCCCAAGCAGGGTTTGTTCTGTGGGCGGTAGAAGCGTCTATTATCCTAACATCAGGGTTTGTGCAAAGTGAAGCCGCCTCTATTGCCGCTGCGTCAGGCAGGCAGAGAAAAGTGATATCCGATGAGTTTATCATCTTTGCTCTCTCGTTCACGTCCTTACGCTTTTCCTCGTCAATGAGCATTATCTCAACGTCATTTCTGTTCTGAAAACGCTCATATATCTGAAGTCCCGTTGTTCCCTCTTTGCCATCAATAAAAACTCTTGTTTTCATTTTTCTTCATATCCTTCTATAAAACTTTATGATTTTGTCTGTCAATAATCTGTATGCTCATGCAAATGCAAACTTTTGTAGGGGCGAACAGTGTTCGTCCGTTTGGCTGACAGCTCTTTAGCCGTCTGCATACTTTTAATTATCGTCCAAAATGTTCTTGTATTCAGGTTCTTTTTTCAGCTTTTTACGCTTTTTATCTTCCTTTGCGGCGTTTATTGCGTCCTTATCCGCAAAGCAGTTTCCAATACCTGCGGCAAAGCCTGCGGTCAACACAGTGAGTACGATAAAGTTCGGCACTACCGACCTTGCTTCCTCCACGAAGATATATTCTATCACCGAAACCCCTATCATCACAGGCGCAACATACCATTTCAAGCCGTAGTTCTTAGCGTGTCGGTAGCAAGTCCACCATGTACACACAGGGTACACCACCGTAAATCCCACCGCAAACAGCGGATATATCACAAAAAGCTTAGCCGTAAAAAGCCACATTATAACTGTCGCAAGCTCCCACAGCACAAGATATAGCAGTGCCGTCTTAACAGGGGAGCGGTGTTTATCAAAGCTTATTTCTGACATATTCTATCTGAGCTTTTACAGACTCAGGAGCAGGACCGCCTGCCGCTTTTCTCTGCATTACGCAGGTGTCAAGGCTGATAGCGTCATAAACGTCCTCGTCAAAGTTGTCAGTGAGCTTCCTGTACTCCTCCAATGGGAGAGTTTCAAGTGTGCAGCCCTTTTCAATACAGGTGTGAACGAGAGTGCCCGTTATCTTGTAAGCGTCTCTGAAAGGCATACCCTTCTTAACAAGATAGTCAGCGCAGTCTGTAGCGTTTATAAAGCCCTTGGCTGCGGCGTTTCTCATGTTCTCAGGGATAACTCTCATTGTAGCAAGCATCGGGTCAAACGTTTTAAGGCAAAGCTTAACAGTGTCGATTGCGTCAAAGATAGCTTCCTTGTCCTCCTGCATATCCTTGTTGTATGCAAGTGGCAGACCCTTCATCATAACGAGCAGTGTGTTAAGGTCGCCGTAAACTCTGCCTGTCTTGCCTCTGATAAGCTCAGTAACATCAGGGTTTTTCTTCTGTGGCATGATAGACGAGCCTGTTGCATAAGCGTCGTCAAGCTCGATGAATTTGAATTCCCATGAGCACCAAAGTATTATCTCCTCTGAAAATCTTGAAAGGTGCATCATAAGCAGTGAGATAGCTGAGCAAAGCTCGATGCAGAAATCTCTGTCCGAAACGCCGTCAAGTGAGTTCTGTGTTATCTCGTCAAAGCCAAGCAGATCGCACACTCTCTGTCTGTTTATAGGGTAAGTTGTAGATGCAAGAGCACCGCTTCCCAAAGGCATGATGTTTGTTCTCTTGTAGCTGTCCTCAAGTCTTGAAATATCTCTCAGAAGCATATTTGCATACGCCATAAGGTGGTGAGCAAATGTGATAGGCTGTGCCCTCTGAAGATGAGTATATCCCGGCATAACAGTTGTGAGATTTTTCTCTGCAATGTCAAGGATAGTGTGCTCAAGCTTTTTCACAAGCTCGATTATCTCTTTTGTTTCGGCTCTGAGTATCATTCTCACGTCAAGTGCCACCTGATCGTTTCTTGATCTTGCCGTGTGAAGTCTTTTGCCTGTGTCGCCAAGCCTTTTGGTAAGCTCAGCCTCAACAAACATATGAACGTCCTCTGCAGTAGGGTCGAACTGTAATTTTCCCTCGTCGATATCCGCAAGAATACCCTTAAGTCCCTGGACTATTTTTTCGCTTTCGTGCTTTTCGATTATACCGCACTCGCCCAGCATTGTGGCGTGCGCCATAGAACCCTCTATATCATAGCGGTACATTCTTGCGTCAAAGGAAATAGATGAATTGAAATCATTGACTCTTTCGTCAACTTCCTTTGTAAATCTTCCTGCCCACATTTTTCCTGCCATTTTAAAACCGTCCTTTATGTTTATTTCAAGTTATCAAATATAAAAAATGTATGGGCAAAATGACCCCAAAGGATCATCCTGCCCCAATACATTTCAATAAGTGCGGATCAAATTTCCTTTTCGTGCTGTTCAAGCAGCTTCTGGATATCCACGCCGTTGATCTTCAGACCGTCTATCTTGCAATCGTTTATCTCAACGTTTGTAAGGTCACAGTGAATGAACTGTGAGTTCTTAAGATCAGGATTTTTAAACTCAACATTGTTCATGATAGAGCAGCCAAATCTCGAGTTGCTGAGATTTACGCCCAAGAACTTTGTGTTTACCATATACATATCTGCAAAGTCGCTTTCTTTCATGCTGACGTTGTTGAAATGTGTCTCGTCCATGTTAACGTCATCGAAAACGGCTTCCTTAAGATTTACGTTCGAGAACTTTGCTCCGCCGAGGTTTACGTCCTCAAAAGAGGAGTTCGGCAGGCTGTCATAAGAGATCTCGACCTTCTTGTCTATTGCAGGCTCAAAAATGCTGTTGTTATCTGACATATCAAAACCTCCGTGAAAAATATTATACAAACTTTTTAAGGTTATACACCTTTATGCTCTGCTGACCAGAGCGTCGCTATTAGTCTTTCTTAGCGTTTCTCTTCTGCTCGAGCTTAGCTCTTACCTTGATAGGCAGACCGAAGAGGTTGATGAATCCTGCTGAATCAGCCTGATTGTAAACATTGTCCTCATCAAATGTAGCAACTTCTTCATCATAAAGTGTGTATGGAGATGTTACACCTGCGTTTATCATGTTGCCCTTGTAAAGCTTGAGCTTAACGTCACCTGTAACAGTCTTCTGTGTTTCTGTAACAAATGCGCTCATAGCCTCACGGAGAGGAGTGAACCACTGACCATTGTAAACAATGTCAGCAAACTTGATTGAAAGATACTGCTTAACTCTTGCAGTTTCCTTGTCAAGTGTGATAGTTTCAAGAACTTCATGAGCCTTGTAAAGGATAGCTCCGCCTGGAGTTTCATAAACGCCTCTTGACTTCATACCAACAAGTCTGTTCTCAACAAGGTCAGCAAGACCGATACCGTTTGCACCGCCAAGCTCGTTAAGCTTTGTAACAAGCTCCTTGCCGTTCATCTCAACGCCGTCAACTGCTGTTGGGATACCCTTTTCAAAGTGGATAGTTACATAAGTTGGCTTGTCAGGAGCCATGATAGGTGAAACGCCCATTTCAAGGAAGCCCGGCTTCTCATACTGTGGCTCGTTTGCAGGATCTTCAAGATCCAGACCTTCGTGTGAAAGGTGCCAAAGGTTCTTGTCCTTTGAGTAGTTTGTTTCTCTGTTTATCTTCAGAGGAATGTTGTGTGCCTCAGCATACTCGATCTCCTGCTCTCTTGACTTAAGATCCCAGATTCTCCAAGGAGCGATTATCTCCATATCAGGAGCGAAAGCCTTGATAGCAAGCTCAAATCTAACCTGGTCGTTGCCCTTACCTGTGCAGCCGTGGCAAATAGCGTCAGCTCCCTCTTTGATAGCGATCTCAGCTATTCTCTTTGCAATGATCGGACGAGCAAATGAAGTGCCGAGGAGGTACTGGTTCTCATAAACAGCGCCAGCCTGTACTGTTGGATATACATAATCCTCGATGAACTCTTCTGTAAGGTCCTCGATATAGAGCTTAGAAGCGCCTGTCTTGATAGCCTTTTCCTCAAGGCCGTCAAGCTCTGTGCCCTGACCAACGTTTCCTGAAACAGCGATTACTTCGCAGTTGTTGTAGTTTTCCTTGAGCCACGGAATGATGATAGATGTATCAAGTCCGCCGGAATAAGCAAGGACAACCTTTTTGATCTCTTTTGCCATAACAAAATTCCTCCATTGTTTGTAGTAAGTATGTTTGTATAATATTTTCACGGCTCTCATGCCGATAAAATTATTATACACCTTTATACAGCATTGTCAAGTGCTTTTGCATAAAAATTTTATATTTATACACATTTTAAGGCTTTTTAATGTATATTTTTAGACAATATACAATTTATTCTGTATAAACTTCAAAAGATATACATATCAAGTATTGTAACGGCATAAAATAAAACAGCTAAACCAAAAACACAAAAACAGCTTTACAAATACTTAATTCAATTATATCACTATTCTTCAAAAAAAGCAACACAAAAAAGCCCTGTTTAACGATTTTTGTACAATATTTCAGTGTTTTCAAGGGGTTGCAATTTCATAAGAAATGATATATAATATACTCAGACGTTTTCTATACGATATTGGTGTACAATAAGTATGATAAGTCTGACATAATACTGAAAGGCGGTAATGAAAATGAGCAGTTTCAACGGTTTCAAAGAGGTAACAGAAAAGCTTGACGCTATTGACTTCAATCCATACAAAAAGATAGGCAAGGAGTGGTTTCTTGTAACAGCAGGCGACGAGAGTGGCTGGAACACAATGACAGCTTCATGGGGCTTTGCAGGCGTTATGTGGGGAAAGAACACCTTCACCACAGTTATAAGACCACAGAGATATACAAAGGAATTTATCGACAAGGCAGAATATTTCACCATAAGCTTTTTCAAAGAGGAGTATAAAAAGGCACTTTCATTCTGTGGCTCACATAGTGGACGTGACTGCGACAAGGCAAAGGAAACAGGTCTGACCCCTGTGTTCGTGTCTGAAAACGGCGTGGAGGTAACAGCTTTTGCGGAAGCTGATATGGTGCTTGTGTGCAAAAAGGCTTATGTTCAGGAGATGAAGCCTGAGTGCTTTGTTGATACTGAAAACGATGAGAAATGGTATTCTGACAAGGATTATCACTATCAGTATATCGGCGAGATAGTAAAGGCATTTGTCAAGGAATAATCTAAGCATATCTGCAAAGGATAGGTAGTAATGGTACGTCTTAATGATGATAAAGAAATGGTAAAGAGCATAAAAGAGGGGCTTAAACGCACAGGTGGCTATTGTCCGTGCAGGATACAGCGCACAGAGGAAAACAAGTGTATGTGCAAAGAGTTCCGTGAGCAGATAGCCGACCCGAATTTTGAGGGCTTCTGCCATTGTATGCTCTATTACAAAAGCAAGGATTAGAAAAGGAGCTGTGAAAAATGTCAGTAAAGGTCATAACAAAGGATAATTTTGAAAACGAAGTAATGCACTCGGAAAAGCCTGTCCTGCTTGACTTCTGGGCAGCATGGTGCGGTCCGTGCAAAATGCTTTCACCGCTGGTGGATAAGTATTCTGAGGAGGACAGTTCTGTAAAGGTGGGGAAGGTCAACGTTGACGATGAAAACGAGCTTGCAGCCGCTTTCGGTATCTCGAGCATACCTGCCCTTTTTGTTGTGAAACATGGCAAGGTAGTTGCTTCAACTGTCGGCTATATGTCTGAGGAGGAGCTCAAATCTTTTGTGGCTTCGGCAAAGGCGAAGTAAAAACAGTTTATCATAACATAACAAAGCGTATGGGCGACCTGTGGTCGCCCATTTCTTTTGTTGTATCGTAATTGGGCTATGAATACCTAAGCTTTGTCCATAAAATCTCGGGTTTTGTCCACTTGAAAGATATGCGGTTTGCTGTTATAATCAAGTATAGAAAAAATAAAATTTCGGAGGTATCTTCTATGCTTGATAAAGTGAACAGTCATAATGTGTCGCTTCTTTCAGGACTTTTTCGTGAAAGAGCCGACCTTAACAGAAACTACCTTTTTGAGCTTGACTCCACTTGCCTTTTGCAGAATTTCTACCTAGAAGCAGGCGTTGTAATGCCGGGGCTTCAGGTGGCGAACGATCCTGAAGGAGCAAAGCTCCACTGGGGCTGGGAAGCTCCTACCTGCCAGTTGAGAGGTCATTTTCTCGGTCATTGGTTGTCTGCGGCGGCAGCTTATTGCGCTTCAAATGAGGATATTGAGCTTAAAGCAAAGCTTGATAAGATAATAAGCGAGCTTGCACGCTGTCAGAAGCTCAATGGCGGCGAGTGGATAGGCTCTATCCCTGAAAAGTATTTCGATTTGATGGCAAGAGGTCAGTATGTGTGGTCACCTCAGTATGTAATGCACAAAACTGTCATGGGTCTTACTGACGTGTATAAATACACAGGCAATGAGCAGGCTCTTGACGTTGTGGGCAAGCTTGCAGATTGGTATGTTCATTGGACAGACGAGATGCTGAAACGTTCACCCGACGCCATTTATAAGGGCGAGCAGGGCGGTATGCTCGAAGTCTGGGCTGACCTTTACGGCATAACAAAAGACGAAAAGTATATGAAGCTTGCCGAACGCTACAGCGGAAACTGCGTTTTCGATACTCTTGATAAGGGCGGCGACGCTCTCACAAACGACCACGCAAACGCAGGTATCCCGCTTTCTCATGGTGCGGCAAGAATGTATGAGATAACAGGGGATGAAAAGTGGAAAACGCGCACAGAGAGATTTTTCAAGTGCGCTGTCACAGACCGTGGAACATACGCCACAAGCGGTGCAAACTCAGGTGAGTTCTGGGTGCCACCTCATCAGCAGGGTCATTTCCTTGGTGCGTCAGATCAGGAGTTTTGCACTGTATACAACCTCGTAAGAACTGCCGACTACCTCTTCAAGTGGACAGGTGACACAAAGTATGCAGATTATATCGAGCGTTGCCTTTATAACGGCTTCCTTGCACAGCAGAACGCTTCTACCGGTATGCCAACATATTTCCTGCCTCTTAAACACGGCTCAAAGAAAAAATGGGGCAGCAAGACCCACGATTTCTGGTGCTGTCACGGAACAATGGTGCAGGCTCAGACTCTTTATCCTGACCTTGTCTATTTTACAGACAGTGAGGGCGTTATTGTCAGCCAGTATATACCTTCAAAGGCTGATATCACAGTATCAGACAAGCCTGTTCATATTGAGCAGACAACTGATATGAAAAACTACAACAGCCAGACTTTCTTTGACGAACATTCTGACTTCACAATGTCACGCTGGTCAATGAAGTTCACAGTAAGCTGTGAAGAAAAGACAGCTTTTGTTCTGAAGCTTCGCCTGCCTGAATGGGTAAGCGGTGAGCCTGAAGTGACAGTGAACGGCAATGCAGTAAAGGCTGAGATCGCAAACGGCTATATAAAGCTGGCAGGTGAGTGGCAGAACGACACAGTTGGTCTTTTCTTCCCGTCAGAAATAAGAATGGAGCGTCTTGAAGATATGCCATACCTTGCGGCAGCAGTTGACGGGCCGATAGTTCTTGCAGGCATAACAGGCTGTGACTGCGGTCTACACGGTGACTACTCAAAGCCTGCCGATATTTTCGAGCCACAGATAGAACACACCTACAGCACATTCCCATGGAAGCAGAACGAGTATATCACAAAGAGACAGGAATATAACATCACATTCAAGCCACTTTACGACGTTATGGACGAGGAATACACAGTTTATTTCTCTGAGAAGAAGTAAGTTTTTATCAAACCTCCTGTAGGTGCAACCAGTGTCCGCTCACTTGTTTTATCAACCTTTAGTTAATATAAAATAAAGGCGATACCGCACAAAAAGCCGTGTGGTATCGCTTCTTTTATTTACTGTTTATATTCCTTTTCCTAAATGCCTCACGATATTGCATAGGCGTCATGCCCTCAAGCTTGCGAAAGGTCCTCATAAAGTATTTTTCGTCAAAAAAACCGCTTGAATAGGCGGTTTCCTTTATACTTATGCCCTCCGTTTCAAGAAGCCTTTTGGCGATGTCTATTCTAGTGCGGCTTAGATATTTTATAAGCGTACAGCCTGTTTCCCTCTTGAAGATAAGGGAAAGATATTCAGCGTTGTAGTGAAAATGCCGTGCTATCATCTCTGCCGTGAGCTTTTTCTGACAGTTCGATCTTATCCATTGGCAGATGTTGTATATCTTCGGGGATATCTCATGTTCATTCCCAGCGGCAAGATATTGCTGTGTTATCTCCATAAGAAGCATTGAAAGTGTGCAGACAGGGAGCATTTCAGTGTAAAGCCTTTCCTGTCGCTGATAGTCAAGAAGCTGTCTGAAAATGATGCTCACACGTCCAGGGTCTGCGGCGGTGAAATGCTCAGGGATAACGTATGCAAAGCCGCTCTCAGGGCAGCTTTCTCCACGGGTTTTCGGAGCAGAGAAGTGTACCCACATATATGAAAGCCTGCCTGCGCATGGCTTTGTGCCCCAATGTTCTGTGCCGGAGGGCAGGAGGACATATTCTCCCGGACACACGGCAAGATCGGTGTCGTTCATTGTGATAAAAAGCGTCCCCTCTGTCACAAAAATAAGCACATCACAGTTAAGCGTTCTCCTGATGTGCAGAAAACCGCCATCATTCTCAAGACAGCCGCAGGTGAAAAACCTAGGTTGTGGGCATTTTTCGTATATATTGAGCATTTTCTCACCCCTTTTTATCTGATTATATCACATCTTTTGCATTTTGTCACTAGGGCAAAAATAAAAGCCCTGCAAAACGCAGAGCTTTTAAATATGTTGCTTTAGGTATTATCTGTAATATATTGTAGGGGCTTGAGAATTATTTTACACTTTGAAAACAATGCCAAGCTTCGAGATCCTATCTCTCCTCACGGAAATAATTTATACCGCAGGATTGTGGCTGTGAACGCTCTCTTGATTTTTTCACTGAAGTGATGATAAGAACAAGAGCCGTTACAAGGTATGGGAGCATATCAAAGAATGACTCAGGAACAGTGAAGCCGAGGTTTTTCGGGAAGTAGTATTTCAGCACCATGAATGCACCAAAAATATACGCTCCGTAAATAGCCCTTGCAGGATTCCATACAGCAAAGATAACAAGCGCTACAGCTATCCAGCCAAGACCGTTCACGCTGTTTGCCATCCAAACACCGCCGTTTATTACCATTGAGCAGAACGCTCCGCCTATTCCGCATATTCCTCCACCGATAAGAACGTTTATGTATTTGTATTTCACAACGCTTATTCCCACAGCGTCCGCAACAGCAGGATTCTCACCGATAGTTCTAAGGTTAAGACCCACTTTAGTCTTTTTCAGATAGATAAACATTATCACAGCGATAACAATGCTCAGATATGTGAAAATGTTCTGTGAGAAAAGCACCTCTCCAAGAACAGGTATCTTGCTGAGAAGCGGTATGTCAATGTTTTTCAGACTGCTCATCACTCCGTCAGGCAGTTTGAGGTTGCCTGTAGGTGAAGCGGATATCATCTGCTCGCCTATGAAGTTTGAAAGTCCCGTGCCGAATATAGTCAGTGTAAGACCTGTTACGTTTTGGTTCGCCATCATTGTTATGGTAAGAAAAGCATAGATAAGGGAAACAAGCGCACCCATAAGAAATGCCGCAAGTATGGAAAGCCAAAGGCTTCCTGTCTTGTATGCTACCATAAAGCCTGCACAAGCGCCCATTGCCATTGTTCCCTCAACGCCAAGGTTAAGGTGTCCCGCCTTTTCGTTTTGTATCTCTCCTACTGTGCCGAAAAGCAGAGGAGTACCCATATATACCGCATGGGCAAGGAATGAAATAAGTCTAGTCATTTTTCCTGCCTCCTCTTGTTACAAATCTGTATCTGATGAAGAACTCACAGCCAAGCACGAAGAACAGGATTATTCCCTGCAAAACGTCCGAGCAGTAAGGTGAAAGAACAAATTCAGACGATACCACAGTGCTGCCCTTTTCAAGGACTGCGAATAAGAATGACACCACAAGTATGCCGAATGGATTGAGGTTTGCAAGCCATGCAACTATGATAGCCGTGAAGCCTACTCCGCCTGCAACAGATGTTGAAAGTGTGTGTTCTGTTCCGCAAGCCTGCACCATTCCTGCGATACCGCAGATAGCACCGCTCAAAAACATCGTTCTTATCATTATCTTGCTAGGGCTCATGCCTGCATATCTTGCAGTTGCGTGGCTGTCTGATACTACAGTTATCTCGTAGCCCTGCTTTGTGTATTTAAGATAGATAAATACCAATACCACAAGCACCAGACCTATCAACCAGCCTATCTGCACACCGCCCAGCGAGTCAAGCCATGCGTTAAGGTCAAATCTTGCTATCTTAGGATATCCCTTTGACTCAGGATCCTGCCATGCGCCCTTTGTGAGCCAATCTATAACGTAAAGTGCGATATAGTTGAGCATAAGGGTGAGCAAAGTTTCGTTTGTGTCGAATTTTGCCTTGAAAAATGCAGGGATAATGCCGTACAGTCCTCCGCCTATCATCGCCGCAACGAACATCACAATGAAAAGCAGATAGTGAGGCATATCGTAATGATAAAGAGCGAAGTATGAAGCGAAAACTCCGCCCATTATTATCTGACCCTCTGCACCGATATTCCAAAACTTCATCTTAAACGCAAGCGTAATGCCAAGAGAAGATATAAGAAGCGGTATCATTATCTTTATGGTTTCTTTGAACGGCATAAAAGGGCTTGCGGCGTTCTTGCCGATAAAAGCACCCTTTACCATTTTCGCATAGTATGAAAACGGATCTTTGCCAAGAATAAGAATGAATATTCCGCCTGCACAAATAGCCAGAAGCACCGACAGAAGCCTTATGATAAGCTTTTGCTTGTTTGAGCGTTCAGCACGCTTGGCTATTCTTATAAGAGGCTCTTTTTTTATAATATCAGCCAATGCCCAGCACCTCCTCCATTGTCGAGCCTGTCATCATCATGCCTACCTGTTCCTTTGTGACCTTTTTGGCGTCACAAATACCTGTTATCTTGCCGTGACAAAGCACCATTATCCTGTCGCAAAGCTCCAGAAGAACGTCAAGGTCCTCGCCTATGAAAAGCACAGCCGTGTTCTTTTTCTTCTGCTCGTTAAGAAGCGAGTATATAAGATATGATGAGTTGATGTCAAGTCCACGAACAGGATATGCGGTTATGAGCAGGTCAGGCTCACTGTGTATCTCTCGTCCAAGCAGGACCTTCTGAACGTTTCCGCCCGAAAGCATTCTTACAGGAAGTTCCGTTGACGGAGTTTTTATTTCAAGCTTTTCTATAAGCTCCTTTGAAAGCGCCTTAGCAGGCTTTCTGTCTACAAAGCAAAGCTTGCCCTGCTTGTATGTTTTAAGAAGCATATTGTCCGTCATACCCACCGAAGCGATAAGACCCATTCCAAGTCTGTCCTCAGGGATAAAGCTCATGCTTATGCCGAGATTTATTATCTCCTTAGGTGTCTTGCCTATGATGTTCTCCTTGTTGTAAAGCACTGCGCCCTTTTCTATCTTCTGAAGCCCTGCGATAGTCTCGCAAAGCTCTTTCTGACCGCTTCCTGCAATGCCTGCCACACCAAGTATCTCGCCCCTGTTTATAACAAAGCTTACGTCATCGAGAGCAATGCTTCCCTCAGAGTTCTTTACCGTCAGATCGACTACATTAAGTATCGGCTTTACGTTCACAGGTTCAGGTCTTTCTATTGAAAGCTCCACCGCCTTGCCTACCATAAGCTCAGTGAGCTGTTTTTCACTGCTCTCTGCTGTGTTTACAGTTTCAACGCTCTTGCCCTTTCGCAGTATGGTCACTCTGTCAGATATATCCATTACCTCGCCCAGCTTGTGGGTGATGATAATGATAGCACAGCCCTGAGCTTTCATTTTTCTCAGGATGTTGAAAAGCTTTTCAGTTTCCTGCGGAGTAAGAACCGCCGTAGGCTCGTCAAGAATAAGTATTTTAGCACCCCTGTAAAGCACCTTCAGTATCTCAACTGTCTGCTTTTCACTGACGGACATATTGTATACCTTTTTGTCAGGGTCAACTTCAAGACCAAGCTGTTCAGATATCTTTTTTATCTCATCTCTTACAGCGCCCTTGCTCTTAAGCTTGCCCTTTGTGCCTGCCACAATGTTGTCTGCGGCGGAGAACACCTCCACAAGCTTGAAGTGCTGATGTATCATGCCTATGCCAAGTTCGATAGAATCCATAGGTGAATTTATCGCCTCAGGCTTGCCGGCAATGTAGATATTGCCCTTGTCAGGGTGATAGATACCCGAAAGCATATTCATCAACGTGGTCTTTCCTGATCCGTTTTCGCCCAGCAGTGCAAGTATCTCACCGTATTTTACTTCAAGATCAATGCCGTCGTTTGCAACCACGCTGCCGAAAACTTTTGTTATACCGCTGCATTTTACAGCGATCTCAGCAGATATTTCTTCACTCATACTTTCAGCTCCTTTTTATGAACTTCCTTAGATTTGCTAATGTCATCAGAAACCGACAGCAGAATTACCTGCTGCCGTATGCTCATATCATTAACAAAACAGGCGGCAACCTGCACCGCCCGTATAAATGTTTTGTTATGCTGTTAAGCCTTATTACTTGACCTCAACGTTCTTGAAGTACCAGTTGATTCCGCCTGTGATAGTAGCGTCGTCAAGAGTTTTGCCCTCTTCACCAACTGTTTTGCCGTCGTTTGTTTCGATAACGCCGTCAAATACGTTGAATGAGCCGTCTTCGATCTTAGCCTTAGCCTCGTCAACAGCCTTCTGCATATCCTCTGTGCAGATATCCATGTTCAGAGGAGCGATGTCTACAAGACCGTCAGCCATGCCGCCGTAGTAGTTCTCACACTTCCAGTTGCCATCTACGATCTGCTTTACCTGATATGTGTAGTATGCAGACCAGTTCCAAAGAGTTGAAGTAAGTGTAGCCTTAGGAGCGTCCTTAGACATATCTGTGTTGTAGCCTACGCCCCACTTGCCTGCGCTTTCAGCCTCGAGCTGTGGGTTAGGTGTGTCGCAGTGCTGAGCGATAACGTCGCAGCCCTCAGAAAGAAGAGCCTTTGCAGCGTTTGTTTCCTCTGTTGGTGAATACCAGCTGTTTGTTACCTTTACATAAACCTTAGCGTCAGGATTTACAGAATAAACGCCCATTGCGAAAGCGTCGATACCGCCTGTGCACTCAGAGTTCTCGCTGCCCATAGCGGAAACGTAACCGATAAGATTTGACTCTGTCTTCATACCTGCAACGATACCGGTGAGATATCTTGCCTGATAAATTCTTCCGAAGTAGTTGTTAAGGTTCTTGCCGTTGTTCTTGTAGCCTGTGCCGTGGCAGAAATAAACGTCAGGATATTCCTCAGCGAGGGATTCCATTTTGTCCATATAGCCCCAGCTTGTGCCGAAGATGATGTTGCAGCCTTCCTCGATGCACTCACGGATAGCTGTTTCTGTAGCAGCAGGGTCGCTGTCTGATACGTTGTTCTTTCTTACGATCTGATCGTCTTTAAGTCCAAGCTCCTTCTGCATACCAACGATACCCTGATCGTGAGCATATGTGTAGCCTGAACCGTCGGCAGGGTTGCCGATGTGTATAACACCGATCTTTACAGTGTCATAGCTGAGAGTTGTCGTCTGCTTGTCAGCCGACTTCTGTGATGCTTCGTCCTTAGCAGATGTACAAGCTGTAAGAGCTGTTACAGCAAGAGCCGCAGAAAGAACGAGCGCAAGAATACGTCTTACCTTCATGTTTGATCTTCCTCCATAAAATATTTATTGGTAACGCCTTGTGCGTTAGTCCCTGAAAGTGATAGTGCCGTTGTCCATAGAGTCAACGATAGCAAGAGATTCGAGCTTTACACCCATGTCACGGATAGTCTTTCCGCCAACCTGGAAGCCCTTTTCGATAACGATACCTGCTCCCGCAAGCTCAGCCCCTGACTGCTTTACAATATCTATAAGTCCCATAAGCGCACAGCCGTTAGCAAGAAAATCGTCTATAATAAGCACCTTGTCACCCTTGCCGAGATATTTTTCAGATACCATTACGTCATATGTAACGCCCTTTGTGTAGGACTTTACTTGAGTAACGAACATTTCGCCGTCAAGATTTTTGCTGAGAGTTTTCTTTGCAAAAATAACAGGGCAGTTGTTAAAATGCTGTGCCGCAATGCAGGCAATGCCGATACCGGATGACTCGATAGTGAGTATCTTGTTTACGCCTGTTCCTGCAAATCTCTTTGCAAACTCCTCACCGATATCGTTGAAAAGCTTGACGTCCATTTGGTGGTTAAGGAATTTATCGACTTTGAGAACGTTTCCTTCCTTTACTACTCCGTCCTTAAGAATACGCTGTTTTAAAATTTCCATGATCTTTTCCTCACGATACAAAAAATAGTTAAATATATTATTTTACATCAAAAAACAACTATATAAGAAAATTATACTACACTTTCGACGATTATTCAATTGCTATGACACGTTAAAAGTTTAACATTCTATTAATTTTCAACGTTCTTTTCTATATTGTGCAATAAAAAAATCCGCCTGAGATCTCAGACGGATAAAAGTTTTATTTTTCTTTTACTTTTCTTGAAGCTATCTTAGCCGTGTTCGGCATACAGAGCATCGCAGCGGAGCTTTCGTAAATTGTGACATATATAGGAGAGTTCGTCAAATTGCAGAAAATAAGGTTTTTCGTGTCACAGTCATAAAACTCCATAAGCTCGCTGTCGATATAATATCTCCCCAGCGTATCCCATAAATCCAGCTTTTCCTCGCTTTCCGCAAGCCCCACAGAATCAATGACCAGCCCAACGGTCACATATGCAAAAACAGGCACTACCATATCTTCATTTTTGTAGAACATCTTGTTTCCATGTGGGTCAGTGCCGTAATAGCATATAACAAGAGTATCTTCAGGTAACTCATTTGCAACGTCAGCCTGTTCATTATCACAAAGCCTCTGGCAGATCGTGAAAAATTTATCAAGCTGTGCCCTGAGCTTTTCTCTCTGCATTTTAGCTGTTTCAGCAAGCTCACTGCTTCCTGTTTTTTGTGCGGCATTTTCAGCAATATCGCAGTCAAAATAATCGCTTGGCGTTTTAAGCTCATAAACGTTGTTTATTGTTTTGGCAAAAAGCTTTCCGTCCTCAGAGTATACCGAGGTCACAGGAGAACTGCGTATGAATTTTCCGTCAGGGAACTTTTGACTGCCATATACAAGACCTTGAACGCAGTAAAACACTGTGTCGTCCGTGATAGGGTCAGGGAAACAGCTTTGAGCCGTGTTTGGATATGAAAAAAGCGAATTTTTCAAATTTCTTATTGCCACACGCCACTTGTCAAGATACATTTTTTCTCCCTCGCTTTCAGCATTCATACCTATATAATATCAGATAGTGTATATTTTGTCAATAAAGCTGACTGCTTAACAAGAGAAAAAAGTCCTCCGTTTATCTCAGAGGACTTTTCAAATCATTTAGTTCGGCTGAAATATTTTTCGTTTGCACTGCCTGAAATATTGATCTTTATAAGATTGGTCGTTCTCAGGCGTACCAGCTCATCTATATACGGCTTCATAACAAAGTCGGAAACTCTGTTCTTCAATTTTGTCATGCCTTTAAGTACGCCGTGAGCCTGGGTTATAGCAATAACAGGAAGTCTTCTTTCATCAATGTCAAGAGGAAATTCATCGTCCTTGGAAATAAGCTGTATGTCAAAATAAATAAGGTCGATATCCTCGTTAAGAAGAAGCTTTTTTCCTGCCTGAATGGTTTCTGCAGTGAAAACAGTATTTTCCTGAGAAAGTATCTCTTCTAGCTGACAGCGTGCGTCGCTGTTGTTGCTGACGATAAGGATCTTGTGCTTTCGGTCTATTTCATCTTGGATATAGTTCTTATAGTCGTTTATGCGTTTATCCGTCAACACCATGTCGGTCACGTCCGTGAAATACGCTATAAGTACAGAGCTTACACCCATTTCGCTGACAAATCGTAAATGCGTCTTGAACCAGTGCTTCCTGCCGTTTATCTCGTGCATACTGAGAACACATTCTGCTCTGTCCTTGCTCTCTATTGCCTTGTTTACAGAGCTTTTGAATTTCTCTTTGCATTCGCTGTCAATGCAGTTCATAACATTGAGTTTGCCGTACACACTGCTGTCATAGCCGTATTTTTGTAAAAACGCCTTGTTTGAACATACCATTACCACTGTGCCGTCCGGAAAACATTCATATATCGTAGCAGGCTGGTCGATGCTGTCGATATATGCCAGCAATCCTCCGCTCTTGCCCCACAGCAGGTCGTTTACTGATGTCCCGTTCTCAGGCACAGGCTGTTCCTCCTGATCTGAGATAAGCTTTTCATACTCTGCCACAGGCAAAGGCTTTGAAAAATAGAAGCCCTGAATGTAGTCACAGCCTACGCTTTTCAGAAATTCTACCTGCTCCGCTTTGTCAACGCCTTCTGCTATAACAGGGATATTGAGCCATTTGGCCATTCTGATAACAGAAGAAATTATAGTTTCTGCACGGCCGTCATACTTTGCCTTGAACATGAACATCATGTCCATTTTTAGCATATCCACCTGAACATCTTTGAGTACGTTCAGGGAAGAATAGCCACTGCCAAAATCGTCCATGAGGATAGTAAAGCCATTATTTCTGAGCTGGCTAGTGATATCATCTATCATTACATTGTCGTCAGTATAAACGCTTTCCGTTATCTCGATGTTGAAATACTTAGGCTCAACGTCATACTTTTTCGTAAGTTCGATTATTATTTTTGAAAGATTAGGGTTGTAAAGGTTTACCCTTGAAACGTTTACAGAAACAGGGAAGAGCGGAACTCCGCTGTCTTTCCATTCCTTGAGCTGTTTGCATACGCATTCCCATATGTAGAAATCAAGCTTTGAGATAAAGCCGTTCTTCTCAAATATCGGGATAAACACACCAGGTGAGATAAATCCCTTGGTAGGGTGTATCCACCTAGCAAGAGCCTCCGCACCCACAGGCTTGTTTGTCTTTACGTCGTATTTAGGCTGATAGTAAGGTACGAACTCATTATTTTCAAGAGCGTCGCTCATTTCATTTATTATATTCTGCTCATTTTCAATAGAAAGCCGCATTTTGTCATCATAAAAAGCATAGCTTTTCATATAATGCCCTTTTACAGTTTTAGCGGCAAGAGCGGCACGGTCGCACATGAAGGATATTGGCAGGCTTCTGTCAGTCACCACATAAACGCCGTAAACGATCATGATGTTATAGCTTGCGGACAGTTTTTTCATGTTTTCAACAGCCTGCTCTATCTGCTTTACTGTTTCTTCCTTGCCCTGATAAGGGGTGAAGATACCGAAAACGTCAGCGTCTATCCTACCGAAGGTACAGCATTCCGTTGTTTTTGCAAAATCTCTTATACGTTTTGCAACATGCTTTAGCAGTCTGTCTCCATACGCAGTGCCGAAAAATGAATTTATAAGCTTGAAACGGTCGATATCTAGTCTTAGAAAAGCGAACTGCTTGTCAGGATTAGCCTTAAGAAGTGCCTTTGACGCACTGAAAAATTTATTCTTTGAATATATCTCCGTAAGAGGGTCGTAGTTCATAACGTTATTAAGCTCTTTGAGCAGCGATACCTGACTTCTTGCGATAACGTTTTTGAGCCTTAGCTTTATAATATCAGCGTCATAAGGCTTTGGAACAAAGTCCCACGCACCGCTTTCAAGCACCTTTTTTTCAGTGTCTCTGTCTGATTTTTCTGTTAGTATAATAACAGGTATCTGAGATAAGGTTTTATCCTGCTTTATTTTATCCATGAACTCATATCCGTCCATTTCGGGCATTATGATGTCCAGTATTATAGCGTCAACTTTTTTATCCTGTTTTTTTAGCTTTGTAAGAGCCTGTATGCCATTTTCTGCTTGGATCACAGAATAGTCAGAATGTAGTATGTCGCAAAGTATAGATCGGTTCGTTGTGCTGTCGTCAACGACAAGCACGGTTTTCTGTATGTCCATTTGCAGCTCCCTTCTGTCATATGGCAGTTTAATATAACGTCTTCATATCATAAGTATACAACATGTCGGTAGGATTTTCAACATTTTTTATCAGTGCTTGCAGACTTTTTGGATTATTCGTTATAAATAGCTATTTTTGATTATCCAAGATACAAATAATTTGGTACTGTTTGCACAAGCCGTACTATTTATTATGACAAAGCTTTTCCGTTTTTGGCATCATCACAAGCAGAAGTATGAAGAAAAATGCAAGATAAACGGGCATAAGCTTAAGGCTCGCATGGTTTGCGATAAGCCCGAAAACAGGGGGCATGAAGGTCGCCCCTGCAGGGAAGAGATAAATCAGCCCTGCCCGAAATCAAATCTCTTGTAAAGCTTTTGTATCTTAGAAGCGATGACGATAGGCGGATAACCACCGCTTATGACATAGTGTGAGTGGGCAAGATATAAAGGTCTTCGATAGTCAAACCGCTCTAAAAGCTGTTCTCTGGTGGAGTTGTAAGCGATAGGTCTGTTAGGGTCGTTTTTTATGCGTCCGTAGCAGGTGTTGAAATATGTGTCGATAAAGACCACCATGCCCGATCTTTTAGCCACCTTGCCGTTCTCCTCCGAAAGCAATGCTCCGCCGCCTGTTGCAACAACGCCGCCAATGTCAGCAAATGCTGCAAGAGCCTCGGTTTCAAGCTTCCTGAAATGCTCCTCACCGTATTTGTCGAATATTTCAGGTATGCTCATTCCTGCCGTATTTTCGATATACTTGTCAAGGTCAACGCACTGACAGCCCATTTTTTTCGCCAAGATCTTTCCCACAGTAGATTTTCCGCAGCCCATAAAGCCGCACAAAAATATTGGTCTCATATTTACTATCCTTATTATAATGTATTTTACTTAAAATCCTTCTCCACAGCGATCTCCATTTCGTCTATGATAGATTGAACTTCCTCGTCTGTGTATTCGTCGCCGTCCCATATCTCGTGAGCGGAAACCGCCTGCCAAACTAGCATTGCCATGCCTCCGACAGCGTTCTTGCCCATAGCCTTGGCTTTCTGCATGAGCAAAGTCTCACGAGGGTTGTATATAACGTCAAATACCGCACCGCTCGCCTTTATAACTTCATCAGGAACAGGGCAGGCGTTTGTCTTAGGATACATTCCCACAGGGCAAGCGTTCATAAGCAGCTCGTAGTGAACGTCGGTCGGTATCTCAGTGTTTAGAACAATAGTTATCCTAGCGTCAGACTTCATAGCCTTTATTTCTTTCTCTACCTGCTTAGCCAAAGGCATATCGCTCTCCAGTACCGCAATGTAAAGGTCAGCCCCGGCAAGAGCCGCCTCAATTGCCATCATTCTGCCTACTCCGCCGCAGCCTATAAGCAGTATCTTTCCCGTGAAGTCGATATTCATTGCACGAACAGTCCTGAGAAAGCCGTCGCAGTCAGTGTTGTAACCAACGTGCCTGCCGTTTTTGTTGTCAACGCAGTTTACAGAGTGATAACGCTTTGCCGATTGGTCAAGCTCATCAGTGTAGTCGATAATGCCTATCTTGTGGGGAATAGTGATGTTGTAGCCGTTAAGAGAATTAAGATACTCCGCCTTGTCCTTAAGCTCCTCAGGCTTTACCTCCAGTATCTCGTACTCGTATTCACGGTTTTTTAGTTCAAAAAGCCTGGCGTGAATAGGCGGCGACATAGTGTGTTTAAGCGTTTCTCCAAGTATAGCGTATTTTCTTGACATTTTACATTCCTTCTTTATAAAAAATTTCCGCATATTAATAATGTATATCTGTAGGGGCAACTTGCAATTTATTGCACAAATCTTAATAACCGCACAATGTACAGTAGGGGCGAACAGTGTTCGCCCGCATTGTCGCCTGAAACTGTTTCGGCAGGATAATTGCCTTTTACAGCCTTATAGTTATCTCACGGTTAGTAGGTATATACCTGCGTATCTTTACCCCCGTCAGCTCAAACATTTTCTTAGAAGCCTTAACTCCGTCAGTGTCAGCGTATTTGTCTTCCCAGTAAACGACTTCCTTTATGCCGCTTTGAATGATAGCCTTTGCACATTCGTTGCATGGAAAAAGTGAAACATATATCTTGGCATTCTGTAAGCTTCCTGCCGCATGGTTGAGAATGGCGTTAAGTTCGGCATGACACACAAATGGATATTTCGTGTCAAGAAACTCTCCGTTCCTGTCCCACGGCATCTCATCATCAGAACACCCGGTAGGCATACCGTTGTAGCCTACTGACAATATCTTGTTGTCCTGAGAAACTATGCAAGCCCCTACCTGCGTGTGAGAATCCTTGCTCCTCTGTGCAGATAGCAGTGAAATGCCCATAAAATATTCGTCCCATGATATGTAGTCATTGCGTTTCATTTTATACACCGCCTTTTATCAGGTATCTTCATCATCAATGTCTGATATGCTCAGCATTGTCACCTTGCCGTCATCATCAAAAAAGAAAGTCGCCAAAAAGCTCCTTTTCTTGTATTTCCATGCGTCTGCGTCAGGACTGTCAGGCTCGCCGAAAACTTTTTTGACTTCCGTCTTGTCATCACCGCATTTTACCCCTGCAATGCTCATTCCCTTTTTATCGGAACTGCTTTGCGCCGCACTTATCTGACGTATCTTCGACTTCCTGTCAATATTGTCAACACTGTCCGCTTCTACCTTAACAGTGCCTATTATACTGCCGTCCTGCATAAGCGCCACCGAGAATATCCCCTTGCCGTTTGAGTTTCCCGAAAAAGGATAATCCAGCGTGTATTCATATTCCTCGCCAATATCGTCCAGAGTGCATGGTATCTGTATATCCTTGCCGTTTATCTTTATCTCCCACGCACATTTTCCACAGGCACTCAGACAAACAAGCATTGCCACCGCCAATGCCAACAGCAAAGCCCTTTTCATAGCCTTTTTCATTTTTCTCCCCTCGATATTTTAGCTCAGAGAAGCAAGAGCCTTTTCCATTGTGGCATTGTTCTCAATGTTCACAGCGTTCTTGCCCTTGAGAGTTTTCTTTACAAGACCCGTAAGCACCTTGTTAGGACCAAGCTCGATAAAGTTTTCATAGCCTGCCTTTTCCATTTCTGCAAGCTCAGAAGTGAACTTAACGGGTGAAACGATGTGCTTGGCAAGCATATCAGGCATAGCAGAAAAGTCCTCAAGCTTTGTTCCAAGAACGTTTGAGTAAAAATCTACATTTGCAGTCTTGAATTCAACTGTCTTTGCAGTTTCGATAAATTCATCAGCCGCACTCTGCATGAGCTTTGAGTGGAAAGCGGACGCAACATTGAGCTTTATAGCCTTTTTCTTCATCTCCGCAAACTTTGCCGCAGCCGCCTCGCAAGCCGCAGTATCACCAGCGATAACAGTCTGAACGGCTGAGTTGTAGTTTACAGGAACAACATAGCCCTCTGTTTCCTCGCATATCTTCTCGACCTCTTCAGCAGGCAGACCGATTATAGCATACATTGAGCCACTGTTAGCCTCTGCGGCTTTCTGCATTGCAGCCGCTCTCGCCTTGATGAGCTTGAAGCCGTCCTCCATAGTTACAACACCTGCGGCTACCATAGCAGCATATTCGCCCAGTGAGTGACCTGCTACGCCGTCAAATGTGATGCCCTCAGCCTTTGCGGCTTCAAAAGCGGCAAGCGAGCAAGCCATTATAGCAGGCTGTGAGTTCACTGTTTTGTTAAGCTCAGTGTCAGGGCCGTCAAATGTTACCGCTCTCAGGTCATATCCCAGCACCTTTTCCGCTGTGTCGAAAACCGCATTTGCAGCATCATACTTTTCGCAAAGCTCCTTAGCCATTCCTACATACTGTGAGCCTTGCCCAGAAAATAAGAAAATGTTTTTTGACATAAAATTTTACTCCTTTGTGGTTAAATTTATACATAGCCGCCTGATAATATCAAAGCCGCCTTATCTCATATCTGTAAATTTCTGAAAGCTATCTCCGCTCAATTATTGTTTTATGATTTAATTTTTGCAAGATATTTTCAAAAATGGACACATAATATTAACTAACGCCCTAAAACTTGTGAAAAATTCTCTAAATGTTTAAATTCATCAAGAGTTGTTCATAATTTGTTATTGACGTATCTAAAAAAACAGTTTATAATTATAATGTTATGATATGTGTTATATAGTTAAAAAATTAACTAATTATATTTTGATATAATATATTTTGACTTGCTCCATAGGAACAAGAACATTATAGCACAAATTACGGAAATATACAATATATAATATAGAATTTTCAGGAGGAAAAATCAGTGGGAAGTAAAGTAACAGGCGTAAAGATCAAGGGCATAGGCAAATATGTGCCTGAAATGGTCGCAACAAACGAGGATTTCACAAAGATCGTTGAAACAAGCGACGAGTGGATAACTCAGAGAACAGGCATCAAGCAAAGACACATCACAAATGGCGAGCCTACATACTATCTTGGAGCAATGGCGGCAAAGGCTGCAATGGCTGACGCAGGAGTAAAGGCAGAGGATATCGACCTTATTATTGCCACAACAGTAACAGGGGATTATTTCACTCCGTCACTTTCCTGCCTTATCCAGAGAGAGATAGGCGCGATAGGCTGTATCGCATTTGACCTTAACGCTGCTTGTGCAGGCTTTGTTTACGGCTTTGATACCGCAAAGAGATATCTCCAGACAGGAGATGGAATAAAGACCGTTCTCTTGGTGGCTTCTGAGGAGCTTTCAAAATTCGTTGACTATACCGACCGTTCTTCCTGCGTGCTTTTCGGTGACGGCGCAGCCGCTTTCGTCCTTGAAACAGCAGAGGATACTACATACTCAAGTTTCCTTGGCGCAGACGGAAACGGTGCAAAGTATCTTGCTTCCCGTGCTTTGAAGTCTGAGAACGCTTTCAGAACCAATACCGAGGAATTTGATATGGATATGCCTGAAACAAAGGATTATTTCTTCAAGCAAGACGGCAAAGAGGTCTATAAGTTTGCCACAAAGGCACTTCCAAATGCAGTTGAGCAGGCTTGTGCAAAGATCGAAATTTCCCCTGATGACCTTGATTGGATAGTGCCGCATCAGGCAAATATAAGAATAATCGAAACTGCCGCAAAGCACCTTGGCGTTTCAATGGACAAGTTCCCGGTATATATCGACCGCTATGGAAACACATCTTCCGCATCTATCCCTATCGCATTTTGCGACGCAGTTGCAGAAGGCAGGATAAAAAGAGGCGACAAGGTTTGTCTTGTAGGCTTCGGCGGTGGACTTACTTATGGTGCGGCTGTTTTCGAGTATTGATAATAAATATACAGTTTATATTCGGTACATAATAAATTGTTATTATGTATTATGGCATAAAATTTGCTTTTGACAATAAGGAGAACTACTATGACTACTACAAAGACAAGAATAACTGAACTTTTGGGTATAAAATACCCTATCTTTCAGGGCGGTATGGCTTGGATAGCTGAGCATACTCTCGCTTCCGCAGTTTCAAACGCAGGCGGACTTGGCATAATCGCAGGCGGCTCTGCACCTATCGACTACCTGAGAGATCAGATAAGACAGACAAAGGCGGCTGTAAACGGCAAGCCTTTCGGTGTTAATATCATGCTCATGAGCCCTAATGCCGACGACCTCGCTCAGCTCGTTATAGATGAGGGCGTACCTGTCGTAACAACAGGTGCAGGCAACCCAGGCAAGTATATGGCTGCATGGAAAGAAGCAGGCATAAAGGTGATACCTGTCGTTCCGTCAGTTGCTCTTGCAAAGAGAATGGAAAGAGCAGGCGCTGACGCTGTTATTGCAGAGGGAACAGAGTCAGGCGGACATATCGGTGAGAACACAACGATGTGTCTTGTACCACAGGTAGTTGACGCAGTTGAGATACCTGTTATCGCCGCAGGCGGAATAGCAGACGGCAGAGGAATAGCCGCTTCATTCATGCTTGGCGCAGAGGGCGTACAGCTCGGCACACGTTTCCTTGCCGCAGAGGAGTGTCAGATAAACCCTGTTTATAAGGAGCTTGTTGTAAAGGCTAAGGATACAGACAGCATCGTAACAGGCAGATATACAGGTCACCCATGCAGAAACGTTAAGACAAAGTTCTCAAAGAAGCTTGCAAGCGGCGAAGCAAACGGCACGATCACACCTGAGGAGTTTGAAGAGATAACCCTCGGTTCACTGAGAAAAGCCGTTCAGGACGGCAACCTTGAAGAAGGTTCTTTCCTCTGCGGAGCTATCGCAGGCATGGTAAAGAAGGTCGAACCTGCAAAGGATATGATAGAGGAAATGTTCACAGAAGCAGAAAAGCTTCTCGGCAAGTAAAAGACGGAGGAAGATAAAATGGCAACAGCATTGATAACAGGTTCCGCAAGAGGAATAGGTGCAGCAATAGCACTCAGACTTGCAAAGGACGGCTATAATATTGCTCTCAACGACATCTCTGAGGCAATGTTTCAAGATAACGATATAATGGATAAGATAAAGGCAGAGGGTGTAGAGTGTGAAAAGTTCATCTGCGACGTTTCAAGCTATGCACAGGTAGAGGAAACAGTCAAGGCAGTAAAGGCTCGTTTCGGCACTATCGACGTTCTCGTAAACAACGCAGGAATCACTCGTGACGGTCTTATGGCTCGTATGAGCGAGGAACAGTACGATATGGTAGTTGCTGTAAACCAGAAGAGCGTGTTCAATATGTCAAAGTTCGTTGGCAGCGTTATGATGCGACAGAAGTCAGGCAAAATAATAAATCTTGCTTCCGTTGCAGGACTTTACGGCAATCCTGGACAGATAAACTATTCCGCAACAAAGGCGGCTATCGTCGGCATGACAAAGACAGTTGCAAAGGAGCTTGGCTCAAGAGGTATCACCTGCAATGCAGTTGCCCCTGGATTTATCAAGACCCCTATGACGGACAAGCTTACAGACGCTCAGAAACAGGCTATGATAAATCAGATAGCTATGAAACGTTACGGCGAGGTAGATGAGATAGCAGGCGTTGTATCATTCCTTGCCTCAAAGGACGCAAGCTACGTTACAGGACAGGTAATAGAAATAAGCGGCGGACTTATGATGTAGTCACTCGGTCACTCGCCGTGACGGGCATTTTACGCCGTGCGTTTCGGTATGATGTAATTTGTGTCCGCTCAGCGAAAATATGCAGACCGAATAAAAATATTGTTTGGCTTTATATCAAGCAATAATGTAGGGACGAACAGCGTTTGCCCGTTATCCCACAAGCCATGTGCTCGATATGTGCCGTGGAAAGATAAGATATATCATTGTTTCAGAAATAAAGGAGTGTTTAAATGAGAAGAGTTGTTATCACAGGTATGGGTACAGTAAACCCTCTTGGAAAAAACGTAGAAGAGTTCTGGGAGAACATCAAGGCTAACAAGAACGGTCTTTCATATGTTGACCAGTTCGATACTGAGAATTTCCCTGTAAAGATAGTCGGAGCTGTCAAGGATTTTGACTGCACAGAGTATATAGACAAAAAAGAGGCAAAGAGAATGGATAGATTCACACAGTTCGCTGTGTGCTCTGCAAAGCAGGCTCTTGCCATGGCCGGCACTGATTTCAAGGACGTTGATCCTTTCAAAGCAGGCGTTATAATCGGCGTTGGTATCGGCGGTCTTAACATGACCGAAAAGGAAGTCACAAAGTTCAACGAAAAGCCTGACAAGGTGTCCGTATTCTTTATCCCTATGATGATAGGCAATATGGCTGCCGGCACTGTTGCAATGCAGACAGGCTTTAAGGGCGATAATTTCTGTACCACTACAGCTTGCGCTTCAGGTACTCACGCTATCGGCGAGGCTTTCAGAAAGATAAAGGACGGCTACCTTGACGTTTGCCTTTGCGGCGGCTCAGAGGCTTGTATCTCTCATTTCGCACTCAGCGGCTTCAACAATATGAAGGCTCTCTCAAAGGCAACAGAGCTTGACAAGGCTTCAACTCCATTCGACCTGAACAGACAGGGCTTTGTCCTTGGCGAGGGTGCAGGCATACTTTGCCTTGAAGAGTATGAGCACGCTAAAGCAAGAGGTGCAAATATCATAGCTGAAATAGCAGGCTATGGCGCAACAGGCGACGCTTATCACATGACAAGCCCATCACCAACAGGTGAGGCTGCCGCTCATGCAATGAAGTATGCCTATGAAGAAGCAGGTCTGAAGCCTGAGCAGGTGAACTACATCAACGCTCACGGCACATCAACAGGTCTTAACGATAAGTATGAAACAACAGCTATCAAGCTTGCTCTTGGCGAAGAAGCCGCAAGAAAGACGGTCATAAACTCCACAAAGTCTATGACAGGTCACCTTCTTGGTGCGGCAGGCGGCATGGAAGCTATCGTTACTGCACTTTCTGTACAGAACGACTTTGTTCATAAAACAATAAACTACACCACTCCTGACCCTGAGTGCGACCTTGACTACTGTGTTGAGGGCAACAGAGAAATGCCTGTCTATGCAGCACTTTCAAACTCTCTGGGCTTTGGCGGACATAACGCTACTATCTGTATCAAGAAGTGCGACTAATAAGGAGAAACTGATATGAGCGAAAAAATTTATGGTCAGTTTGACCTTGAAACAATAGAGAAGCTTGCCGATATCGTGAAGAATAAAGACCTCGGTGAGATAACAATAGCTGACGGCGACAAGGTGATAACAGTAAAGGGCAAGAAATGCCCTCCTCCTGCACCAATGGGAATGCCTATGCCAATGGCTGTAGGCACAGCTTTACCTGCTACCCAGACAGCACCAGAAGCGTCGGCAACATCAGCGCCGGTAACAGGCGGCAAGGCAGTTAAAGCCCCTATCGTGGGAACATTCTATGCCGCTCCGTCACCTGATTCAAAGCCGTTCGTAAGCGTTGGCGACAAGATAAAGAAGGGCGACACTATCTTCATTATCGAGTCCATGAAGGTAATGAGCGAAGTACAGAGCGAATTTGACGGCGTGGTAAGAGAGATATGCGTAAACAGCGGCGACGCTGTTGAGTTCGATCAGACCATAATGATACTTGACTAAACTGATTTGGAGGAAAGACAATGGCAGTTGTTTTGAATAAAGAGCAGATCATGGAAATAATCCCTCACCGTGACCCTTTTCTGCTTATCGACGAGGTAAACGAGCTTGAAGTGGGCAAGCGTGTAAAGGCTACAAAGTATATAAAGGCTGAGGACTTTTGGTTCAAGGGACATTTCCCGAACTATCCTGTTACCCCAGGCGTACTTATGGTAGAGATGTGTGCGCAGGCAGGTGCAGTTGCACTGCTTTCACTTCCTGAGAACAAGGGCAAGATAGGTCTGTTCGGCGGCATAAACAACTGTAAGTTCCGTCAGCAGGTAGTGCCTGGTGATAAGCTGGATATCGAGGTGGAGATAATCAAAGTCAAGGGTCCTATCGGCGTTGGAAAGGCACTTGCTTCTGTAAACGGCAAGAAGGCTGTTTCCGCTGAGATAACTTTTGCGATAAAGTAAGGTATCTCTTATTCTAGTCATAATTAGTGAGGCATAATATGTTCAAAAAAGTATTGATAGCGAACAGAGGCGAGATCGCTGTCCGCATTATAAGAGCCTGCCGAGAGCTTGGCATACATACTGTTGCGGTATATTCCACCGCCGACAGAAACGCTCTCCATGCTCAGATAGCAGACGAAGCAGTCTGCATAGGTCCTGCACCAAGCAAGGACAGTTATCTTAATGTCAGGGCGATAATCTCCGCCTGCGAGATAACAGGTGCAGACGCTATCCACCCGGGCTTTGGCTTTCTGTCTGAAAATCCGTCCTTTGCGAGAATGTGCGAAAAGTGCGGCATAACTTTCATAGGACCGAGAGCCGAGTCTATTGAAATGCTTGGCGATAAAGCGCAGGCAAAGGAAACAATGAAAGAAGCAGGTGTGCCTGTTATAATGGGTTCAGACGGTGCTATCTCAAATATCCATGCGGCGCATACCCTTGCAAGAGATCTTGGCTACCCTGTTATGGTAAAGGCTTCAGCAGGCGGCGGAGGACGTGGCATAAGGATCGTTCACTCCGACGATGAGCTTGAATCACAGATGACCGCCGCAAAGCAGGAAGCTCTTGCCTGCTTCGGCAATGACGAGATCTATATCGAGAAATTCATAGAAGACCCTAAGCATATCGAGATACAGATACTTGCGGATAATTACGGCGATGTTATCTATCTGGGCGAGCGTGACTGCTCCATGCAGAGAAGAAATCAGAAGGTCCTCGAGGAAGCCCCTTCCCCTGCAAGCTTTATGAATGAGGAGCTTCGTGCGAAAATGGGCAAAGCCGCTTGTACAGCCGCTAAGGTCTGCGGCTATAGGAATGCAGGCACTATTGAGTTCCTTGTGGATAAAAACGGCGAGTTCTATTTCATGGAAATGAACACCCGTATACAGGTGGAACACCCTATCACAGAAGCTGTTACAGGCGTTGACCTTGTAAAGCAACAGCTTCTTATCGCATCAGGACAGAGATTGTCTATAAAGCAGGAGGATATAAAGCTGACAGGTCATGCAATAGAGTGCCGTATAAATGCGGAAAATCCGCTTCTTGATTTCAGACCGTCACCTGGCAGGATAAAGTCGCTCTTTATCCCAGGAGGACCAGGAATAAGAGTAGATACCGCAGTTTATCAGGGCTATGAGATACCGCCTTATTACGATTCAATGATAGGCAAGCTCATCGTTCACGGTAAGAACAGAGAAGAAGCTATTGCGAAAATGACATGGGCGCTGTCTGAGTTTATCGTAGACGGCGTTGCAACCAATGTTGATTTCCAGCTCAAGCTTATAAGACGCCCTGAGTTTTTAGAGGGCAATTACGATAACGGTTTTCTTAACCGTACCGACATTTTGGCAGATGAGAGGAGTAAGGAATAATGCTTGAAGATCTGTTTTCTGTCGTTAAAGTAAGATTTAACGGCGATAAGGCGGACGATGACAAGAAAAAGACCGATATCCCAAAGGGTCTGCTTTTCAAGTGTCCAAGATGCAGAAACGTCACTTTTATGGAGGAGTTTCAGGCAAACGGCAAGGTTTGTCCTCACTGTAACTATCATTCAAGACTTACCGCAAAAGAACGTCTTGATATAACCATAGATAAGGGCAGCTTTGAGGAATTTGATAAGGATATGGTATCAAAAAATCCTATAGATTTCCCTGACTATGAAGCAAAACAGCAGGCTTTGAGGGAAAAGACAGGACTTAAAGACGCTGTCCTCACAGGAAAGGCTGCCATAAGAGGCGAGAAGATAGTTATAATCGTTATGGATTCTAACTATATGATGGCTTCCATGGGCAGCGTTGTGGGCGAAAAGATAACACGAGCTATCGAATATGCCACCGCAAATAAGCTCCCTGTTATCGCATTCACAGCCTCAGGCGGAGCAAGAATGCAGGAGGGCATAGTTTCCCTTATGCAAATGGCGAAAACAAGCGGTGCTGTGGCCAGACATAACCAAGCAGGTCTGCTTTATATCGCAGTTATGACCGACCCTACCACGGGCGGTGTAACAGCTTCCTTTGCGTCACTGGGCGATATCATAATCGCAGAGCCAAAGGTGCTTATCGGATTTGCAGGCAGACGTGTTATAGAGGGTACTATCAAGCAGAAGCTTCCTGACGATTTCCAGTCTGCCGAGTTCATGCTTGAAAACGGCTTTGTTGATATGATAGTTGAGCGAAAGAAAATGAGAAGAGTTCTCGCTCATATACTCAGACTTCATAAGCCAGCAAAGGAGGTGTCCTCAAATGAGTGAGCTGACAGCTTGTCAAAGACTTGATATAATCAGACACAAGGGCAGACCAACTGCCAAGGACTATATTCCTCTTATATTCGACGATTTCTTTGAGATGCACGGAGACAGACTTTTTGGTGATGATGGTGCTGTCATGGGCGGCATAGCCTATTTTAAGGGCATACCTGTTACAGTTATCGCAGAGGTAAAGGGCAGAGATCTTGCAGAAAATCAGAAGTGCAATTTCGGTATGCCACACCCAGAGGGCTACAGAAAGGCTCTCAGGCTTGCAAGGCAGGCCGAGAAGTTCCATAGACCTGTTATATGCCTTGTGGATACAGCAGGCGCATTCTGCGGCGTAGAAGCCGAGAAGCGTGGTCAGGGCGAAGCGATAGCCAAAAACATCATGGAGTTCATGACCCTCAAGACACCTGTTATCTCCATAATACTCGGAGAAGGCGGTTCGGGAGGAGCGCTGGCTCTTGCAGTGTGCGATGAGCTTGCAATGCTTGAAAACGCTATCTATTCGGTAATATCACCGAGAGGCTTTGCAAGTATCCTGTGGAAGGATTCCACAAGAGAGCGTGAAGCCTGCGATATAATGAAGATAACCGCCGAGGATCTTACAAGACTTGGGGTGTGCGACCATATAATTTCCGAAGCCGACGGCGGCGCACATAACGACCCACAGCTCACTGCGGAGAATATCTCTGACTATATCGAGGGAGCTTTGAAAAGAAAATTGCAAAAAGGTCTTGACGAATTGCTTGAGGGGCGGTATAATAAGTTTAGGACTGTGGGCGAGTTTGAGGAAAGTTCGCAGGAATGAGTTTTTTTGATGATCATGCCGAATGATTTGCCGACTTATGAGCGGCGGCGGCTGACATAAATGCTGCGCTGAGCGGCAGACCCAGTAAAGTACAGAATGGAGGTAAAGTAATGGTATTTGATAAGATCAAGGACATTATCGTAGAGCAGCTCGACGTTGAAGAGGACGCAGTAACTATGGAGGCTTCTATCACAGATGATCTCGGCGCTGACTCACTGGACGTAGTTGACCTTGTAATGAGCATCGAGGAGAGCTTTGATGTAGAGATCCCTGATGAAGAGGTCGAGAACATCAAGACTGTTGGCGATATCGTTAAGTATATCGAGAACAAGGTCGAGGAATAATCTTTGACTGTTTCAAAAAGCTGTGCTTTTGCACGGCTTTTTTTATTTTACCTGATTTGTGGAATGTGCACAAAATGGGAGTATATTTATTAAAGGGTATAGACAAATGAGGGCTGTTGTGATATAATTAAATCAATGAGTAAATATTGGGGCTAAGCTCCGGAAAGGAAAAATGATGCTGCATGAAAAATCCTGCGGTGCTATCGTTTACAGAAAGTATCACGGAAACACCGAGATACTGCTGATAAAGCATATCAACAGCGGTCACTGGTCATTCCCAAAGGGTCACGTTGAGGGCAATGAAACAGAGGAAGAAACTGCCAAGCGCGAGATCATGGAGGAAACGGGGATAGACGTAAATCTCGATACAACGTTTCGGGAGATAGTGTCTTATTCACCAAGGAAGGACACGCAGAAGATCGTTGTCTACTTTATCGGCAAAGCAAAGAACACCGACTATACTCCTCAGGAAGAGGAGATCGCAGACATACGCTGGGTCGAGATTGGCAGGGCAGGACAGGTCCTGTCTTACGAAAACGACCGCAGTATTGTAAACAAGGCGAAGAAATTTATAATCTGAAAAGAGTTCCATAAAATGCGTTCAGGAGTTGAACGGTGTTTTATGGAACTTTTTGCTGTCTGTATACACATTAATAATGTGGACCCCCAAAAGTTAGTTCAGGTAGGAAAACGGGCGAACACTGTTCGCCCCTACAGTGGATATTATACAAAATTCATGTGGTCAATTTGTGCAAACAAATGATTTATGATTTAATTTGGCAATAATCCATTAATTGTTGCATTTTTTATGCAACAAAAAGAGCATTTTTCAGGGATAAGTAGAAGGCGTCTTAGATACTTGCGGGCACGTACAAGCCCTGTGACTTAGTGAATACGATGAGAGATTCTGGAACAGGCTGTAGAGTACTTGTATCAGGACGTGGGCGTGCATTGTGATATTTTGTGTATACAAAACCTAGGGCATAATACCCAGTGTCATACTCCGAATGCAACTTGAAAATTGAATAAAAAAGGCTAAAACCCACGGCAACAAAATCGTAGGGGCGAACACCGTTCGCCCGCTTGTTTTGTCGTTTCTCTCACTATATCATTTGCATTATCCGCACAAAAAAACAGGAACGAACAAAGTCCGTCCCTGTCTGCGTTTCAATTATGTAAGCGATGTGAAATCATATCTCGCTGTCATTATAGCACTCGAACACCTTTTCAGCATGAGCCTTGTCAGCGTCGCTCTGCCTTGTGATAAGGCTAACGATAGGTACAAGAACAAGTCCGAAAAGCATTGCAAATGCGCCTGCGTTGATAGGCGAGGCAAGGTTTATGCCCCAAAGTGTTCCTGTGTGACCTGCAAGGGTGTAGTATGCCATGTGTATCACTGTTATGCCTACTCCTGCGATAAAGCTTGCCATGCAAGCTGCCTTTGTTACGCCCTTCCAGAAAAGTCCGTACATGAACGGTGCAAGAAATGCTCCTGCAAGTGCGCCCCATGAGATAGACATGAGAGTTGAAATTACTGTCTGTGGATTTTCAAGGGTGATTATTGCAAGCACAACTGAGATGATAAGAAATACGGCAATGAAAATTCTCATTGTGATAAGCTGTTTTTTCTCGTCCATTTTTTCTTTCATTATAGGCTTGATAAGGTCGATAGTCAAAGTGGAGCTTGATGTAAGCACCAGTGATGAAAGTGTTGACATTGAAGCCGAAAGCACAAGAACGATAACAAGTCCGAAGAGCAGTGAAGGAAGCTTTTCCATCATAGTCGGAACTATTCCGTCAAAACCGCCCTCAGGAAGTCCGTCAGCGCTCTTGACAAAAAGTCTGCCGAAGCCACCAAGGAAGTAACAGCCGCCTGCTACCACTACTGCAAAGAATGTGGATACGATGGTGCCTGTTTTGATAGCCTTGTCGTCTTTTATTGCGTAGAATTTCTGCACCATTTGTGGAAGTCCCCATGTGCCGAGAGAGGTAAGAATAACAACGCCTGCAAGGTTTATAGGGTCAGGGCCGAATAGTGACGAATATGCACCCTTGTCGCCATTTGCGTCAGAAATATCACCAAGCAGGTCAAAAGAATTTCCAAGGCCGCCGTTTTCGCCAAGCACTGCAAGAACTACCGCCGCAATGCCCACAAGCATTACTATTCCCTGAATAAAATCGTTCAGTGCTGTAGCCTTGTAGCCACCCATGATAACATACACCGCAGTGAAAACTGCCATGCCGATTATACAATATTTGTAAGGGATACCAAAGCCCTTCTCAAAAAGTCTTGACAAGCCGTTGTAGACCGAAGCCGTATAAGGGATAAGGAATACGAACACGATAAGTGCCGAAACTATCTTCAAAGGCTTGCTGTTGTATCTCTTTTCAAAATACTCAGGCATGGTCTTTGCCTCAAGGTGTTTTGACATTATCCTTGTACGTCTGCCCAAAACTTTCCATGCAAGCCATGAGCCTATGACAGCGTTTCCAATTCCTACCCATGTGGAAGCCACACCGTAATTCCAACCGAATTTTCCTGCGTAGCCTACAAAAATTACTGCCGAGAAGTACGAAGTTCCATATGCGAAGGCTGTAAACCATGCTCCAAGACCTCTTCCTCCCAGTACAAAATCATTGACGCTTGCCGATTTTCTGCGGTAATAAACACCTATGCCTATCATAAGTGCAAGGTATAATACCAATACTATCCACCTTGCTGTCAATCCAATACACTCCTTTTACTTCATGTGTCGCTTTAAAGCTTTTATGCTTTTGCGTTTTTACTTGCTAAAGTACAATGATACTATTATAGTACAAAGCGGAGTATTTGTCAATACGAAACGGCATAAAAAAGCCACCGCAAAGGGAAATTTTGCGGCAGCTTTTTTGGTGAAAATCACGAAGTTTACCTGTGTAAAACATCATCGTTCATCGTGACGGTCGCTTTCGCCTGCGGTGATACAAAGGCACATTGTCACAACACCCACAAAACCGCCTACCAGCGTTCCTGCAAAAAATTCAAGCATAAAAACACCTCCTGCGGATAGTGTGGGCATTTCTTGACAGCGTTATTCAGCGGTATGGTCACATGAGGGCGTAGTTTCCGTTTATATCCTTGACATGGCGAAGCTCAACATAAGCCGAGCGGTAAAAACCGAAGGTTCGGGATAGGTCAAGAAAGCGGTAAAAATCATTGTATGGTCGGTCGGAAAGATAGAAAACAATGATGTGCTTTTTGTGTTCCCCCTGACGAACGCTTGTTATCTTCATTGGATAGCCGAACTTGTCAGCCAATTTTTGAAGCTCTTCCGCCATGCGCACGAACTTTTCTTCCTCGGATTTTATTTTGGCTTTTTGTGCGGAAGAAAGATTTTTGTAGCGTTTATAACCTTTTTCAGCCGCCCAAAAGGGGCAGTCCTCAAATTTCTGAAAGAAAACGCACTGCTTTTCACCGCATTTGTGGTTTCTGTAAATGCTTTTTGTAACATAGCCTTTGTGCAGGTCGCAGTGACAGAAGCCTATAAGCTTGCGCCTTTGAACATAAACATAATCTCCCGAAACAAGCTTTGCGCCTTTAAGCTCATCGTCTTCACGTTGCGAAACGGCTTTTTCCTTTTTAGGAATGTAATTCATGTTGAAACTATTGATATACTTGTCCCAGTAGTTGTCATCACTTTGCTGCATAATGCTTGCACCTTTCACCTTTTTAAAGTATTATACCATACTAAAACAAATTTGTGGTAACATTTTTTGGACAGATGAAGAATTATACTGCGATCATTATGATAAGAGCCATCACAGCGAGAAAAGCGATATTTGCGGCAGTGAAATATGCGAAATATCTGCCTTTGATATGGGGGTGGCTGCGGCATATCTGCTTGTAGGATATAAGGCTTGCCATGGAGGCGATAAGAGTGCCAAGACCGCCTATGTTCGTTCCTATTATAAGTGCGTTCAGCTTGTTGGTGAAGCCTGAAAGGAGTATAGCGCATGGAACGCTGCTTATTATCTGACTTGCGACAACGGCAATAAAAAGCTCGTGACCGTTTATTATGCTGCTGAGTACACTGCGGAAAAAATCTACTCTGCCCATATTTCCGATAAAGATGAAAAATCCGCAGAATGTAAGAAGCAGTGAGTAATCAACTGTTTTAAGCACGTTTCTGTCAGCAATGGCAGAGAAAGCAAGTGCGCAGAGGGTTGTTATCTGCCATGGGATAAGCCTTGCAACTGTAAGCAGGCAAAGGACAAAAAGCAGTACGTATCCTGAAAGCTTTGTCTTGTCTTTAGTCGAATATGTATCGAAGTTTTCAGCAGTTATATCTGTCTTGACAGACAGCTTTCCTGACTTTTTACACACTGCAAGCGTCCACAGAAAAAGCATCGCTCCTGCCACAATAGTAAAGGGAAGCATAAGTACAAGAAAATCTTCCAGCTTCATATCTGATACACCAAAAAGGTATAGATTCTGAGGATTGCCTATAGGCGTGAGCATACTGCCAAGATTTGCGGCAATGGTCTGCAGAACGACAATGGGTATGAGAAGCTTGTTGCCTGCTTCACCGAGAGTTGAGAGGGCGGTGAGAGTGAGGGGAACAAAGGTCAGAAGTGAAACGTCATTTGTTATGAACATACTTGAAAAGAAGCAAAGCCCCACAAGCACTATGGAAAGCTGAAATGCGGTATTGACTTTGCTTATGATAAATTTTGCACTGCGTTCAAAAATGCCAAGACCTTTGCAGCCCTCGGTCACTGTCATAAGAGAGAACAGAAGTCCAAGTGTTCGGAAGTCGATATAACTTGCATATGCTTTGTCAGGTGTGATGAAAAATGCAGATATAACAGCTAAGAGCATTGCCACTATCAGGACGGTTTCTTTTTTAGCGAAGGCGATCGCTTTGTTTATGTTTTTCATTTTATCATTTCCTGTCGTTTATTCATATGATAAAATTATATCATGAAAATGATATTATTACAAGATTTTGAGCTGTTTTAAGAAAAAAACTTGACAAGTTTAAATAACCATGTTATAATAACGATGTTATTATAACATGGTTATTTTCAGGCAGGTGCAAAATGAGAACGGAAACAGCAGGAGTTACAGAAACTCTTATAGAGAGTGCAAAAAAAGAATTTCTTGAACACGGCTTTCAAAATTCAAATCTTCGCAGGATCTCTTCTGAGAGCGGAGTAAGTACGGGGTCTATATATACACGCTTTGGGGACAAGGCTGGACTTTTTTCGGCGGTGGTAAAGCCGGCTGCAGACGGACTTATGGAGTTGTATCTTGAAAGCATAACCGCTGCAAGGGAGAGCGGCACCCTGCGGAGGCGACAAGTCAGGGCAATGAGGGAACTGAGCTTGTGCTGAAATATATTTATGAAAACTTTGACGTTTTCAAGCTTATCTTCTGCCACTCGGCAGGAACGGAGTATGAGTATTATTTTGACGAGCTTGCTGAGATAGAGGAAAAGTATTACAGGGGGTTTGTAAAGCAGTTTTCAAGGCGTGAAAACATGGTGAGCGGCTTCTTTATACACGTTATCTGCCGAACAGGCTGGTCTTATATTTACGAGGTGGTATCTCATGATCTTTCTTATGATGAGGCGCAGATCTTTATGAAAAGCATAAGAGAGTTCTGCTTCGCAGGCTGGGGGAAAGTTCTGGGGCAGAATTATGAGGATCTGGGCTTGTAGGGTCTTGGTGTTGTTCGGGTTTTTAGTAGAACTTTGAGCAGGGAGCGGGACTTCGCATTTCTGCAAAGCAGAAATTGCGCCGCTCCCCTACAGAAAAGATGTCAAAATCATTTGACTTTTTTAACATTTTCAGCAACCCCTTATAGGGTGTTGCTTTTTAAATAGTAATAAGTTAGGTAAGCCTAACTTTATAAACAAACAGGAGGTATTGTTGTGAAAAAGAAAGAGAAAAAGAAAAGTTCCTTTGCAGTTCTTATGCACTATGCAGGCGGACATAAGTATTATTCCTACGCTTCTGCTGTTCTTGCTGTAATAAGTGCATGGATAGCACTGATACCGTTTTATGATGTTTGGCGCATCATAAAAGAGATACTCAGGGTAAGACCTGATTTTTCAAAGGCGGAGAACATAAGCCGATACGGCTGGGAGGCTGTGGGCTTTGCACTTCTTGGAATGGTGTTTTATATCGCTGCGCTCATGTGTTCTCACAAGGCGGCATTCAGGGTGCAGGCTAACATGAGGGTGAGCATGATGAAGCATATTATGAAGCTTCCACTTGGTTATGTTGAAGCTGAGGGAACAGGAAAGATAAGAAAGATAGTTATGGATTCAAGTGCGTCAACGGAAACCTATCTTGCCCACAATTTCCCTGACAAGGCTGTTTCAATGGCGACCCCTGTGGGTCTGCTTGTTATGATGTTCATATTCGACTGGCGGCTTGGACTTATTAGCCTTATCCCTGCGTTCATCGCATTTGTGCTTATGGGCACGCTTATGATGGGTCCTAAAATGGCGGAGGATATGAAGCAGTATCAGAATGCACTTGAAAAAATGTCCTCTGAGGCGGTGGAGTATGTTCGTGGAATACCTGTTGTAAAAACCTTTGGTCAGACGATATTTTCTTTCAAGCGTTTCAAGCTTGCTATTGACGAATATGAAAAGTGGACTCTTGGATACACAAAGAACATGATGCTTCCGATGATATGCTTCACTACTGCGGCAAACGGCATTTTTGCGGCGCTTATAATTGCGGCTTTCAAACTCACTTCCCATGGAGTTACGGACGAGTTTGTTCTTAATCTTTTCTTTTATGTGATAATAACTTCTATTCTTACTGTAACGCTTATGAAGATAGCATATGCAGGAGAGTCACAGATGTTGGTGGACGACGCTGTGAACAGAATGTATTCTATTCTTGAAACTGAGCCGCTTGCTGAGACAAAGAGCGGTGAAACTCCAAAGGACTCATCTATCCAGCTTGACAATGCGGTGTTTGCTTATGACAATGCAGAGAGCAACGCTGTTGACGGAATAACGATGAACATAAAGGCAGGAGAGCATATTGCGGTAGTAGGTCCTTCAGGAGGAGGAAAGACCACCCTTTGTTCGCTTATCGCACGTTTCTGGGACGTAAAGAGCGGCTCTATAAAGATAGGAGGGGCAGACGTGAGAAACATTCCGTCAGAGGAGCTTATGAAGTATGTTTCATATGTTTTCCAGGACAGCAAGCTTCTTAAAATGAGTATTCTCGACAACGTGCGAATGGGCAGACCTGACGCCACGGACGAGGAAGTTATGCAGGCGCTTCGTGACGCACAGTGCATGGATATAATCGAGAAGTTCCCTGAGGGTGTTGATACTATGATCGGCTCAAAGGGCATATACGTTTCGGGGGGCGAGTGTCAGAGGCTTTCTATTGCAAGGGCGTTTTTGAAAAATGCGCCTGTGCTTATACTTGATGAGGCGACGGCTTTTGCCGACCCTGACAACGAGAGGTCTGTTCAGCAGGCTTTTGAGAGGCTTTCAAAAGACAAGACAGTTATAATGATAGCACACAGGCTTTCAACGGTAACAAATGCAGACCGCATTTACGTTCTTTCTGAGGGCAGGATAGCAGAGAGCGGAAAGCATGAGGAGCTTATAGAGCAGGGCGGGATCTACAGCCGTATGTGGAACGAATACAACAGGTCTGTAAGTTGGCAGGTCAGAAAGGCAGGGGTTTGATTATGAGCTTCACGGAAAAATTAAAACACAAATATGCCCTTTCAGACAAGGGTGCAAAAGGCATGATAAGGGCTTTTATTGCTGTTACGCTTGCTAACCTTGTGCTTATGCTCCCTGTGGGGCTTTTATATGTGCTTTCCTCATATCTTCTTGAGGGAGAGCTTCCAAGAGATAAGTTCTGGCTTTTTATGGGGGCGATAGTGGGAGTGCTTTTGCTTATTGCCCTTACAACGCTGTTTCAGTATAAGTCCACGTTTTACTCTACATATGTTGAAAGCGGTGTAAGACGAAGGACGCTTGCGGAAAAGCTCAGGAAGATACCCCTTTCATACTTTGGCAAGAAAGACCTTGCCGACCTTACAAACACTATCATGACGGACTGTGCAATGATAGAAACAGGCTCTTCGCATTGGATACCTGAGCTTGTGGGCGGTATCGTCTCCACTACTATCATTGTTATAAGCTTGTTTTTCTTTGACTGGAGAATGGCTCTTGCTTCAGTTTGGGTAATGCCGGTAGCATTTATGATAGTTATATCTTCAAAGAAGGTTATGTCAAGGATACACGAAAAGACGATGAAATATCGTATAGATTGCATTGACGGCATTCAGGAGGGGCTTGAAACTCTCCGTGACCTGCGTTCATACAACATGACAGAGAAATACTCTGAGGGGCTTGAAAAGAAGATAAAGGCTGTGGAAAAGCACGCTATCGTGGCAGAGTTTGCAAATGCGGTGTTCGTATGCTCAGCGCAGATGATATTAAAGCTCGGTATTGGAACTGTGGCTGTTGTGGGAAGCTCGCTTCTTGTAAAGGGTGAGATAACGGTGCTGACGTTCTTTATGTTCCTGCTGGTGGTAACAAGAATGTATGAGCCACTTCAGATAGCGCTTCAGAATTTGGCTGCTATAATAAGCCTAGACGCAAACTGCAAGCGTATGGACGAGATACTCTCGCACGAGGAGCAGTCGGGCAGTGATAAGCTTGACAACAAGGGTTATGATATCACATTCGACCATGTTGCTTTCTCATACAAGAGCGAAGAGCAGGTGCTTTCCGATGTAAGCTTCACTGCAAAGCAGGGGGAGATAACAGCGCTTATCGGTCCGTCTGGCGGAGGAAAGACCACTGTTGCAAGGCTTGCGGCAAGATTTTGGGATAATGACAAGGGTAAGATAACTGTTGGCGGAATGAATGTTGCAGACGTTGACCCTGAGAAGCTTTTGTCACTTTACTCTATCGTTTTCCAAGATGTAACGCTGTTTAACAACACTGTTATGGAGAATATCAGGATAGGCAGAAAGGACGCAACGGACGAGGAGGTTATGGCGGCGGCAAGGCTTGCACACTGCGAGGACTTTGTTGAGAAGATGCCTGACAAGTGGAACAGCATGATAGGAGAGAACGGCTCGGAGCTTTCGGGTGGTGAAAGACAGCGTATATCCATAGCGAGGGCATTTCTAAAGGACGCTCCTATCATTCTTATGGACGAGGCTACGGCTTCTCTGGACGTTGACAACGAGTCGCTTATACAGGAGTCTATTGCAAAGCTTATACAGAACAAGACTGTGCTTATAATAGCACACAGAATGAGAACTGTTGACGGTGTGGACAAGATAGTTGTGCTTAAAGACGGCAAGGTGGCTGAGACAGGCTCGCCTGAGGCGCTTAAAAAGACCAACGGTATCTACAAGCACATGGTTGAGATGCAGATTTGCTCGGAGAAATGGAAATACTGATATGAATAGAAACCACCGCTGGGAGGAAAACTCTCGGCGGTGGTTTTGGTTTGTTTGCGTATTATTTTGCGGAGATGTTTCCGCTTTCTGATTTTTTGATAAGACCTGCGGTGAGAGCTTTTTTCAGGGTGTAGCTTATTACGCTCTCCGTTATGCCCACAGCTCTTGTGTAGCCGAATTTCTTGGCTGTTTCTCTTACGAGGTCGGTTTCTGAAAGGCTTATCTGCTGGCAAAGCACTTCTTTCACGGCGTTTATTATCTCCTCGGAGGGGATATCCTCCATGCTTCGCTTGTTGGTATCGTCGCTTGTACGATAGATAGAATAGCTTTCAGGGGATTGCCCCTCTTTCCAAAGGAAAACTCTGTTTTCATCGGCTGTGGCAAATGGTGAAACGCCTTGTGCGGCATCGGCAAAGACGCTTTCCACTCTTGAGCCGCTTCGTGTTATGCCCCATGCGGTGAAAACTTTTCTCATGAAAAGCTTCTCGCTTATTGGTGCTTCGACAGCGATTATCTTTTCGGCTGTTTCCCTTATTTTCTGCTTGTTTTCGGGTTTATAAAAGTCATCAGATGTACCCATTATGCCAATATCTGCGGTCACATAGGGCTGTGCAAAGGCTGATGTGAGGGCGGAAGCTTCTTCTCTTTCAAACTGCGATGTGGAATAGACGGCAGGCTTTGAGGGGGGAGCGGTTTCGGCTTCATGCTTTGGTGCGCTGTCTATGGCGGCTTTTATGTTTCCCAGAACTCGGTCCTTATCGTCAAACCAATCGAGCGTCCACACTCTCAGGATATTCCAGCCAAGACCGTTAAGCACGCTTGGCTGTAGGATAAATCTATCCTGTGCGGTTGAGCTGTGGAGAGTGTTTTCGCCGTCAAGGAGTATTCCCAAGAGATACTCCTTTTCGTTGTCAGGGTCGATTATGCCGATATCAACTTTGAACTCGGAGCTTCCGATGTTGCATTTCACCCCATAGCCAAGCTCTTTTATGGCTTTTGCGATACACTCTGTTACCGTGCTGTCGCTTGTGCTTTTTGTGGTGCTGTGGGCTGTTACGGCAAGCTTTCCACGCTCGGCAAACTCCAGGAAGCCTTTAAGTCCTGCAACGCCCTCGGAACGTGTTCTTGAAAGGTCTATCTGCTCAGGACGGAGGACAGAGTAGACTATCATGGCTTTTCTTGCACGGGATATTGCTACATTAAGTCTTCGCCAGCCGCCGTCACGGTTGAGAGGGCCGAAGTTCATTGAAACCTGTCCCTTTTCGTCAGGACCATAGCCGACGGAGAAGAGTATAACGTCACGTTCGTCGCCCTGAACGTTTTCAAGGTTTTTAATGAAGACCGGCTCTGGTGACTTTCTGTCAAGTTCTTCAAGCTCAGGGTGGTTTGCCCACTCTTCACAGAGCATATCGTCAATGAGATTTTGCTGAACGGAGCTGAATGTTACAACACCTATGCTGTCATTGCGGAGCTTTTCATCGCTCATTCGTCTTATTATCTCGTCAACAACGGCTCTTGCTTCCGCCTTGTTCTGCTTTGTTCTGCCCTTGTCATAGTGACCCTCGGGGTGGATAATGCTCACCTTTGAAATGAGGTCGTTATGGGACGGGAATGTGAGAAGCTTATTGTCATAGTATTTCATGTTGCTGTAGGCAATAAGGCTCTCGTGGCGTGAACGATAATGCCATTTGAGATACTGCTGCGGCATGGAGATAGCAAGGCAATCGTCAAGGAGGCTTTCAAGGTCTTCTTTTTCGCTGTTTTCTTCGTCTATCCGATTTGAGGAGAAGAAGTTTGTTGGTGGGAGCTGTTTAGGGTCGCCCACAATAACAACGTTCTCGCCCCTTGCGATAGTGCCTGCGGCTTCGGCTGTTGGCAGCTGTGAAGCTTCGTCAAAGATAACAAGGTCGAATTTCGGGAATGACGGGTCTATATACTGTGCAACTGATATGGGGCTCATGAGCATACAAGGGCAGAGCTTGCGGAGAAGATTTGGTATTTTATCGAAAAGGCTTCTAAGTGACATCATTCTGCCGTTGCTCTTTATGGCACGTTTGAGTATGCCCATTTCAGAGGTGGAAGCGCAGGCTGAGCCTTGGGCAGGTATTTTTGCGGAAAGACGAGCCAAAAGCTCCTGTATAGTCAGGCGTGAGAATTTATCGAGAGTGTCTTTGAACTGTGTGATAAGGTCGTTTGCACTGTTACTGCTGAACTGGCTAAGACGTTTATCGCTGTTTATTATCATAAGTGCAAGCTGATAGTTTAGCGTGCAGGAGAATGCTTTTTCTACGTTTTCGCTGTCAACATTGCCTGTGCGGTAGCTTTCGCTGACACCTGAAAGTCCGTTGTCTGAAAGCTCTTTGTCAACGCTGTTGAACTGGGCGGCGTATCTAAGCTTATCGGCGTTTTCGGCATAGGTATTAAGCTTTTCTGCAGATAAGCCAAGCCAATCTGCACTTGCTTCTATGGCGGTCATGTTGGCTGAGAAGTTGTCCTCAAAGGCTGAAAGCTTTTCAAGGAACGAGGAGAGAGCCTGTCCTTCAGAAGTGCAGTTTGCTTTTCCGATAGTCTGAGCCATTTGTGCAAGGTCAGCACCCGCTTTCTGCTTAATGGCATTCATAATGCTGTCGGTTTTTGAAACGGCTTTTTCAAGGACATTCCAATCGGTCTGCTCGTTCATGTAAATACCTGTGAGAAGCGCTGTTACATCTGACGGCAGGCTTCGCAGGAAGTCTTTCTTTTCGCTTATGGTGCAAAGCTTATCGAGAATTTCACCAAGGTTTGCTTTTGTAACGGAAGCAGGGTCTTTGGCGTGGAGCTTTATTCCCTTTGTGAGCTTTCCAAGCTTTATGGCTTTTGGCAAAAACCAGCTTTGCTCTGCCTGCTTATAGAGCATTTTCGATTCTGACGCAGGAAGGTCAAAAATGCTTTTTTCAAAATGGCTGAGGATATCGGTGCAGAGAGCGGTATACTCTTTTCCTATGGCAAGAGTATCTTTGATCTTTTGCAGGGTGATATCATAGTGAGGTGCGCAGAGAAGTCCGTCAAGAAGTTCACCGTCAGCAGTGGAAGCTTTGTATATGTGGGAAAGCATTTTTACTGCTGTCTTGTCAAGGTCGCCGCTGTAGCTATAAGCCTGTGCGAGAGTTTGTGCGCACTGAGAGGAAGCGGTGGCTTTTTGGGCAAGGTCGGCGGCTTCGGTGTGGAACTTGTCACGCTGTTCCATAGAATATGATGTAATGCCGATATCTTTAAGTGGGAAGTTGGCAAAGTCGCCTGTTTCGGCTATGGCTATTGAATATCTATGCACAAGGTTGCTGAAGCGGTCGAGAGTTTCTTTTGCCAGGTTTGCGAAGATATCTTTTGAAACTGATATTTTGTCTTTTTCGGATATACTGCGCTCATAGGCTGATATAGCTTCATAAAGGGTCACACCACAGTTACGCTTTTCGTGAAGTGCGGTTATGGTATCGTTGAGCTGGGCTTTCTGAGCTTTGAGCCTTGCGGCTTCGGCTGAATACTCCTCGGGAGATTTTATTTTGCCCACTTCAAGGGCTTTGTCAAGCTCTGCAAGGACAGTGGTCTTGTTTGTTTTATTTGAGTGGAGTTCAAGGCAGAACGGGTCAAGCCCTAGGTTTGCAAGACGTTTCTGCACCACGTTGAGGGCTGCCATTTTTTCTGCGACGAACAGCACGCTTTTATCATTATAGAGGGCGTTTGCTATCATATTTGTGATAGTCTGAGATTTTCCTGTTCCCGGAGGACCATGAAGAACAAAGCTTTGTCCGCTTCCTGCTGCGGCAATGGCGGCAAGCTGTGAGGAGTCTGCACTCATTGGCACTGCCATGTTTTCAAGGTCAAGGTCGGAATCAATATTCTCAGGGGTTATGCTTATATCCTCGGGGGCATAGGTGAGAGAGCCAGCCATAAGGCTGGACACCACCTTGTTTTGGCTTATCTCCTCTGAGCGGTTGCGAAGGTCGTTCCACATTACGAACTGGCTGAACGAGAACAGACCGATAAAGGCATATTCCTCGATGTTCCAACGCTTTTTGCCCATAACCGCCTGACGGATAGTATTGAAAACAAGTGGCAGGTCTATGCCGTGTTCGTCAAGTGGGAGAGGGTCAAGACCTGTGATACTTATGCCGTGGTCTTGGCGGAGATATTCAAGAAGCGTGACGTTTATTTGAGTTTCTTCCTGTCTGCTCCTTATTATATAGCCCTTATTGCGTGTGTTGCGGACGATGTCTATAGGGATAAGCACCAAAGGGGCATAGCGTGGCTTTTCGGAAAGGTCGCTTTCATACCAGCGGAGAAGTCCCAGAGCGAGGAAAAGGGTGTTGCTGCCGTTTTCCTCCATGCTTACTTTTGCGGAGCGGTAGAGGCTTTTAAGGGCGGAGTCAAGGTCGGCTTCATTAAGGAACGTTCTTATGCGGTTGTTTTTGAACTCGTTCTCGGCGATATTTGTCACAAGGTCCTTTTCGTTCTCGATAGCGAATATTTTTGCGTCACGAGTGGAAACTGTCCACTCGGTAGGTATTTCCATGATACGGAAGTCACTTCCGCTTGCAAGCTCGTCCTCAAGCTTTCCAAGGTCGGCGGTCATAAGCTGCATGGTGTTCTTTGTGACACGGAAGTTCAAAAGAGAATTTCGCAGGCTGAAATCAAGAAGCTTTCTTTCCCATATGCGCATTTTTGTGACGGGTTTATCGTTGCCCTCTGCCACTTTGCCAAGAAGCGAGCTGTTAAGCTCGGAGGGGGCGAGCATCTCTTTTGGCTTGTCGGATTCTTCTGCAAGCTGCAGACCTGAATAGGTTTGCTCGGGACGCAGTGGGATAGGTCTTATGCCACTTCCACGGGTGCGGATAATGTCTATGACGCATTGAAATTCCATGTTGCTTATATGGTCTTTGCCGTGTTTCATGGCATGGTCGAAACGCTCGACATCGTGAACGTTGCTGTCAACAAAGTCTGTACACTCCACAAGGAGCATTTCTTCGGCATTTTCTGCAATGCGCTTTTCAATGGCGGAAACATCGTCAACGCAACAATCTGCGAAAGTTTCGTTTTCAAGCCAACAGCCGCAGAATGCGTGACCTGTCATGAAAAACAGCAGAGGGTGAAGTCCCACCGCTTCAAGGCAGGCGGCATAAAGCACTGCAAGGTCAAGACAAGTGCCCATTTTTTGCTCCAAGACCTTATGCGGCAGGCGTATCCTCTGACCTATGACTTCATAGCTTGCAGGGGGATCGTTGTAGACTATTTTCTGCTGAACAAGGGCGGCAAAAATTGCTGCCATTTGAAGCTTCACGTTGTTTGGGTTGTTGGTCTGATAGCCTGTGAAAGAGGGGTCGCCTTTCCACTTTTTCAGGAACGTGGAAGCGTCATGAATGACTGGGGAGAGCGCAGGGTGATTTGGCGTAACAAATGCGGCTATCATCTCAGGCATTATGTTCAAACCGCTCCACTGATCGCAGGCGAGAAGCTCTATAGTGTTCTGATAGGTGAAGATATTTTCACCCTTTTGAAGCACCTCAATGGTGATATTGCCCACCATTTTTTCTGTAAGAGAGAAAAGAAGATCTGTGTTGGTAGATATTCTCACAGGGGATATCTCGGCAGAACTTTTTGCGGGGATAGAGCCGATATAATATGTAAATTCCTTTGCAAACTCAGGCTCAAAGGTTATTTTAAGGCTGATATTCTCAAGGACTTCCTCTGAGTTGTTATTTACTACAAGGCTTCTTATGACAGGGACATAGTTTTGCTGCATGGCAAAGTTTATAGATGCGTTTATGTGTCCGCCGACAGTGACGATATTATCCACTTTTACCCCTCCGACAATAATTTTTTTAATAAGGAACACCGAACAAGAAGCGTGCGGTGCAGTCATATATACTCATTATAGCACAAATAAACACATTGTGCAATATTTTTCCTTAGGACAGGATATGTTATATAAAAAGTAAACCCATTGTTCATAGTATCTTTATTGAATAGGTGGGAGGGTTGTGCTATAATACACTTTGAAATTCAATAGAAAATTTGGAAAGGTGAAAGCTATGGAAAGAATACTTGATTGGAACAAATATCTTGATACTGCGGCGAAAATGGTTTCTGAGGGAATCGTTATGCTCAAAAATGAAAATAATGCTCTGCCACTTGATACAGACAAAGAGGTGGCTGTTTTCGGACGCATACAGTTTCATTATTATAAAAGTGGAACAGGCTCGGGAGGAATGGTGAACGTTACTAAGGTAGTGAACATTCTGGACGGGCTTATTGATAATGGCGTAAAGGTCAATGAGAAACTTCTTGACACATACAGAAAATGGGACAAGGAAAACCCATTCGACTTAGGCGAGGGCTGGGGCGGAGAGCCTTGGTCGCAGAAAGAGATGCCACTTGACGAGGGGCTTGTCAAAGAAACTGCAAAAAGCTGTGAAACTGCCATTGTGATAATAGGCAGGACGGCAGGCGAGGAGCAGGACAACAGGCTGGAGGCAGGCTCTTATTTGCTAAGCGATGACGAGATAGCTATGCTCACGGTGGTGAGGGAGAATTACAAAAAAGTTGTTTTGCTTCTTAACGTGGGAAATATCATTGATATGACCGACATAAACAGAATTGCCCCTGACGCTGTGCTTTATGTTTGGCAGGGGGGAATGACAGGCGGAAAGGGTACGGCAGACGTTTTGACAGGAAAGGTCAGCCCAAGCGGAAAGCTTCCTGACACTATCGCATACAAGGTGTCGGACTACCCTTCGGACGCTAATTTCGGCAGGGAGGAAAACAGGGATATTTACGCTGAGGATATTTATGTGGGATATCGCTATTTTGAGACTTTTGCTAAAGAAAAGGTGCTTTATCCGTTCGGATTTGGTCTTTCATACACTGCGTTTGAGATAAAGACGGAAAAGGCTGAGATAACAGAGGGGGCTGTGAAGCTTTCTGTATCGGTGAAAAATATCGGTTCTTACAAGGGCAAAGAGGTAATAGAGGTCTACTGCGAAGCTCCGCAGGGAAGGCTCGGCAAGGCGGCTAGAGTGCTTTGCGGCTTTGAAAAGACCAGGGAGCTTGTACCGCAGGAAGAGCAGGTGGTTGAGATAGCAGTGGATATCGCAAAGCTTGCTTCTTATGACGATTCGGGTGTGACGGGCAACAAGTCATGCTATGTGCTTGAAGCAGGGGAATATAAATTCTATGTGGGCAGTGACGTGAGAAGTGCTGAATATGCTTGCAGTTTTGAGCAGGGTGAGGATCTGGTAACAGAAAGGCTCACTCAGTCGCTTGCTCCTGTGGAGAGTTTTGAGAGGATAAAGCCTGTTTGCGAGGGCGGAGCTTTCAGCATTGGCAGAGAGGCTGTGCCTGTATCTGAGGTAGACGAAAGTGCAAGGCGTTTGGAGAAGCTTCCGAAAGAGATAGCATACACTGGTGACAAGGGCATAAAGCTTTGGGACGTTAAGAACGGCAAGAACACAATGGACGAATTTATTGCACAGTTTTCAGACTATGACCTTTCCTGCATTATAAGGGGCGAGGGCATGGGAAGCCCTAGGGTCACGGCTGGTACGGCATCGGCGTTCGGGGGAGTGTCGGAAAATCTCAATGGCTTTGGCATACCTGCTGGCTGCTGTTCGGACGGTCCGTCGGGCATGAGACTTGACTGCGGCACAAAGGCTTTCAGCCTGCCGAACGGTACTATGATAGCTTCTTCGTTCAACAAGGAGCTTACAAGTGAGCTTTTCACTTTTATGGGGCTTGAAATGGCGGCTAACAAGGTGGATTGTCTGCTTGGCCCTGGAATGAACATTCACAGACACCCTTTGAACGGCAGAAACTTTGAGTATTTCTCGGAAGATCCTTTTCTTACGGGCAAAATGGCGGCGGCTGAGTTAAAGGGCATGGCTGGTGCAGGGGTGACAGGTACGATAAAGCACTTCTGTGCGAACAATCGTGAGACAAACAGGCATTTTATCGACTCGGTGGTATCGGAAAGAGCACTCAGGGAGATATATCTAAAGGGTTTTGAGATAGCGGTAAAAGAGGGAGGAGCTTCCTCTGTTATGACCACATATGGCATAGTAAACGGCTTGTGGACGGCAGGAAACTTTGACCTTAACACAGTGATACTTCGTGAGGAATGGGGCTTCAAGGGCTTCACCATGACGGACTGGTGGGCGAACATAAACGTTCGTGGAAAAGAGCCTGACAAGACGGATCTTGCAGCTATGGCTAGGGCGCAGAACGATGTTTACATGGTTTGTCCTGACGGAGAAAAGAATGACGACAACACGCTTGTTGCCCTTGAAAATGGCGGTATAGAGAGGTGTGAGCTTCAGAGAAATGCGGCGAACATATGCGGATTTCTTCTTCACACTAATGCTCTTAAGCGTGCGGAGGGTATAGGAGATACTGTCAAGGTGATAAACCGAGAGGACGAGGAGCAGGAGGACGACAAGCCTGTACAGTTTTATAAGGTAGACCGTGACATAACTCTTGACCTTAGTGATGTTGACACAAAGAAAGGCACTTCTTATAGCTTTGCTCTTGACCTGTCAAACTTCGGTATTTACAGGGTGATAGTTACGGCAAGTTCTACGCAGAGTGAGCTTGCGCAGATACCTATGACGCTGTTCAGCATGGGAACTGCGGTGGGTACGTTCACGTTCAACGGCACTGGCGGCAAGGCTGTTTCAATGGAAAAGGAAACGCCTATGTTCTCACGCTTCACAACTTTCAGGATATACTTTGCGCAGAATGGGCTTGACCTGCACAGTATCAGGTTTGAGCTGACGGACAAGGAACGTTGATTTAAGGCTGGCGTTATGTTTTGTGCAAGTGAATAAACAGCAAGATCGGTCAGTAGATCCAAAATGGGATTACTGGCCGATCTTTTTGTGGTATTTGTGGGTGATCTGGGCATGAAAAAAGGACTATCAAACGATAGTCCTGAAACTGGTTGCGGGAGACCGCAACATATTTTTCCCACGATACTTTTCAAATTTTTATATTTTTTTCAAAGATAGAAAAAAACAGCCGCCTCAGATTGTTCCGAGACGGCTGAACTACTATCTGATATACTTTCTCCGACCGCAACGTATCTTCTGAACAATACGTTGCGCATGCCTCCAATCTTTTTCCGATATCAACGGCTCATAATCACCCTGATATAAATGCCCCTTAAAGCTATAATAGCCGATGTAAACAGGGCGTGTTACTATTTTCTTTATCGACTCAGCGTTAAATGAACTTCCTCGTCGCCCATGATGTCCCATTGCGTTGACTATCTCAGCTACAGGTAGATAGGACTGATACTCAATGAACTTTTGGAAAATTAACCGAACAACTTCTGCCTCTGTTTCATTGATAGTAAGACTATCCTTTCCGTCTAGGTTATAGCCTAAAACGTCAGAGCAAGTCCGCTTCCCCTGTGAAGCTCTTTCAGCTAAAGCAAACGAAACTCTTTCAGCCGTCAATTCTCTCTCCATTTGGGCGAAAACACCAAGTACGCCCATCATAGCACGCCCTGTCGGTGTAGATGTGTCGAAACCCTCTGTGCAACTTATTATGCTGACGTTACGCTTTTGCAGTTTAGCCCATGTATCGTACAAATCTGCAACGGACCTTGTGAAACGACTCAACGCCCATATCAGTATGATATCAAATTCACTGTTATACGCCGCTTCAAGCATAGCTTGACACGCTGGGCGGTGTGTAATATCTTTTGCGCTTATGCCCTCGTCGGCATACACATTGTATACCTCATAACCTCTTGTGGCACACCATTCTGTTAGTGTCTTTCGCTGAGCAGAGAGGGAATACCCCTCTCGTGCTTGGTCCAGCGTTGACACCCTTATATAGACCGCCGCTTTCATAGCGCAAGCAAGCCGTCTATTTCGGCAATTCTTTTGAGAAGCTTTTCACGCTCTGCTTTTAAGCTTTCCACGTCTATATCAGATACGAGCTTAACGCCCTCATGGTCCTTTATCTTACTGTAAATTGTTTCAGGCACACCCTTAACACGAACGATTGTACCCTCATCAGCTGATATCCTGGGATTTTTGGCAGAGCCGCCCGAAGTGGCAAAGCCACCGTTTATAAGCATTGCATTGTCAGAGAAAATAACTTCTCTATCACGATAGAGTCTTTTCAGAACAACGATTGAGCCAACTCTGATTTCTCCGTCCTCGTAGCCCTCTGTATAAGTGTCGAGGTCAAGATCTACTGTGACAGTGCTGACCGCACCAAGCTCTCCACACTCTCCGTAGCATTCAATAAGCAACGCCTTGACGGCTTCCTTGTTCTCCTCTGGGAAGACCCAGCAAGGGGCATTCCACTTGCCCTGTATCTGCTTTGCCCCTGCGACAAAGCTTTTGTTGTACGGACTGTTGACCTTGATTTTCTCGTTTTCAACTGTAACTTTCATGTTATTTACCTCCTTGAATTATCTTAACACCAGGTACGCTACTGCAAGTATCAATCCGCCAAGCTTGAGCAGCTCTTTGCAAAGTTTGAAAATATCATTTTTCATATTGACACCCTTTCGTTTTTGTGGTATAATTCAAGCAGTTGGGAGAGCGGTCAACTCTCCTTTCTGCCGAATTTACTTATTTAAGTAAATCTTTTATGATCAAGATGTAGCCAATCAAGCCGATTATCTCGATCATTAGCTTGTTAAGTTGTTGGACCAGCTTAACAAGCTTTTTTATTTTCTTGTCCAATTTAACCGCCCCCTTTCGTTCTTTTCTGATATTATTATATTATATCTGTACCAATATATCAATAGACAAACTCAACAAAGTTGTACCAATATATTTGTATAAAATGTATATTGTTACAAATATATAAAAGTGGTATAATATCTTAAAAGGTGGTGAATTTATGGCATATACAAAAGCAAGCAACAAAGCGGTACAAAAATATAGTGCCAAAACATATGACCAAATAAAAGTGCTGGTTAAAAAGGGTGAACGTGAAGAAATAAAAAATTATGCAGAAAGCCAGGGCATGAGCTTGAACGGATACATCAATAAATTAATAAAAGATGATATGAAAACAGCCGACAAGGAATAACCCCTGTCGGCTGTCTTACTGTCTACTTTATCTTCTTTGTAATCTCATCGCCAAGCCGTTTGATGAAGTTCACGCCTGCAATGCCGTTCTCGCTGTACCCCCACTTTTTCAGCA